>Ga0209700_105500_pt1 | contig 21294 bp, 10 predicted proteins | sample SiratroredBW_FD_187528 | JGI IMG/M metagenome (GOLD analysis project Ga0209700, IMG submission 187528) | Root nodule microbial communities of legume samples collected from California, USA - Siratro red BW (SPAdes) (version 2) | ecosystem: Host-associated > Plants > Roots > Nodule | place: USA... | reverse complement strand
GGCCATTTTCAATTATATGCTAAGTTTTGTGACCTTGATTTTCACTGGGCATTTGGGGTCTCTAGAGCTTGCTGGGGCATCTCTAGCCAGTGTTGGTATTCAGGGTCTTGCTTATGGTATTATGGTACGAGCACTACTTCACAAACGCTTTTGAACACATTTTTTTACTGGTACAAAACTAGAGGCAATATCATAACTGTTATTGACATTATTCTCTGATCAGAATTGAAGTTGGACGTAACAATAGAACAACATTTTTTGTTCTTACTTTTTATGTAACTAACTTCACTCATGTTTGTGTAGTTTTAAGACATTTAAACTATATAAAGTGTATTGCACAGTAAGAGTATGATACTAATCTTGATTGCCTTTTCAATTATATGCATATTTTTTATGATGGCATATATTTTGCTTAAACAGTTAGGGATGGCAAGTGCAGTGCAAACTGTGTGTGGGCAAGCATATGGGGCAAAAAAGTTTGGAGCAATGAGCATCATTTTGCAAAGAGCAGTCATCTTACACATTGGAGCAGCAGTGATTCTTTCATTTCTGTATTGGTTTTCTGGCGATTTTCTGAAAGCTATTGGACAGTCAGATAGCATAGCAGAGAGAGGCCAAGTGTTTTCCCGGGGACTTATTCCCCAACTCTATGCATTCACTATAAGCTGTCCAATGCAGAGGTTCCTCCAAGCACAGAACATTGTGAATCCTCTTGCATATATGTCAGTTGGGGTGTTCCTTTTTCACATTGCTCTCACATGGCTAGTTGTCTATGTTTTGGACTATGGCCTTCTTGGGGCAGCCCTTAGTCTCAGCTTTTCTTGGTGGCTTCTTGTCTTGTTGATTTGCCTCTATATCATATTTAGCCCAACATGCAAGGAAACCTGGACTGGCTTCAGTGTAAAAGCCTTCAAAGGAATTTGGCCTTATTTCAAGCTCACAGTTGCTTCTGCTGTCATGTTATGGTATGATTCTGTGACTGTATGTCAATCTCTCCATAATTTTTACTTTTACAATACATTCTTCTATACATATATGAGTTTTAATTTCTATACACCATTTACAAGTGTTTACCAATGAAAATTAAGGTGGGCATTAACTTTTAAAGTACTCCATCCTTTACTTTTAACTCCAGAAACTTTGAAAGATTTTTTTTTTCTGTTAAAGAAATTGAGAAAGTAGCTTTTAAAATTAGTAAAATCATTTTGGAAGTTAGTGTATGAACTATTTAGTACATAACCAAATCTTCCTCTCAGCATTAAAATCTTCATTCTTTATTTCATACATAACTAGAATTCTCCAAATACCTTTCAACTTCTATTACAACATAGTGTTACTCTGCATAGATACAGAGTCACACACACATGATTATTTACATCAATTTGTGCTACTGATCTAATCTAAAAAAGGCATCTTAATGTAGTTTGGAGATATGGTACAACCAGGGACTGGTGCTTATATCAGGACTGCTCTCCAATCCCACAATCTCATTGGACTCAATTTCAATTTGGTATGTTAATAGATAGTCATGGAATGTCTTTTCTTGTTTGTGTCAAGGTGTTGCCTAACCATAACCTCTATCATAATGTGCTTTCAGTATGAACTACTTGAACTGGGACATGCAATTTATGTTGGGACTTAGTACAGCAGCCAGGTTAGCAACAAAACAATGTGTTTTTCATTCCAAAAACTTTCTCAAAAGCTTGGTAATGATATGATCCGTGATTGCAGTATCCGAGTCAGCAATGAATTAGGAGCGTCCCATCCAAGGATAGCAAAATTTTCTGTCTTCGTAGTGAGTGGAACGAGCATCCTCATTAGTGTGATTTTCTGTTCCATTATTTTGATATTCAGGGTTGCTTTGAGCAAACTCTTCACTTCTGACTCTGAAGTCATTGAGGCTGTGTCTCACTTGACTCCCTTGCTTGCCATTTCCGTTTTCCTGAATGGCATTCAACCAATACTATCAGGTAATAAGCCATAAAAAGTACTCAAAAGCATAAACACGAACTTTGGTTTATTCCTCCTATGGTTAACTTTTCTAGGAAAATTTTCAGGGGTGGCAATTGGAAGTGGATGGCAATCAGTAGTGGCTTATGTAAACTTGGGTTCTTACTATTTTGTTGGTCTTACTGTTGGATGTGTTCTTGGCTTCAAAACTTCTTTAGGAGTTGATGTGAGTTTGGAACATTTCTGTCACTGATTCTATGCAACTCTCACTTCTTAAGTTTGTGAAGAGTAAATTTCATGCAATGTGTTTGTAATTTTTTTAGGGTATTTGGTGGGGAATGATCCTTGGAGTTCTTATACAGACAGTAACTCTAATAGTTCTGACTGCCAGAACAAATTGGCAAGCAGAGGTAACCAAAACTTCACACTAGTAACATCTTATATGTGTTACATTACATCATTGCTTGTTACATGGGAAGCTGTGAACCAAATCTTAATTCTTTTTAGGTTGAAAAGGCTGTTGTTCGCATCAAAAGATCGGCAGAAAATGACTCCTTAGATCAACTGGTTGCTGACTCATAGGCATTCATCTTTTTTCTTCATGGCTTGGTAGGAATGCATCTTATTTGAATGGGAATCTTCTCATGTAATTTTGAGAATCTAATATGTAATAATGAAACCCAAATTTCGCTGTAGTACGTGATTTTGTGTTTAGGTATGTGTTTTGTAGAATTGATCTTGAATCAACATGATTTTGCAGTAACCTTAGTTTTGTTTGGATAACAAATATTAGAAAATTGATTTTGATGGTTAATGGAAAATTTGGAATTTTGGTTACTAAAAGTTATTTATATTTGTGCACATGCGATGTGGGGCATGACTGTGGAGTACCAACCAACCATTGCTTCACATTCTCAGATTCCAAATTTTTTTCATCTCTATCCTAATAATTGATAATGCCCTTGAAGAATTAATAAAGCATAGGCCTATGTTACTTTGTCCATTTCTTTCAATTATTTCCTTGCTTTTTGGTGTCCTTCATGTTTAGAATATGAAAAACTACTGCTTGTGTCTCTAAATATGCACATTGATAGTATATCTTACTTTTTTTTGTAAGTACATGTAAGATAAAAATAATAATTTAAGTGTTTAATAAATTTAAATCAATTTACGCATATTAATTTTAAATTTTGGATTTTTTTTTTTTGTGAAAGAGCTTTTATAAAAAAAGTATATAAATTAACTTTAAACTTTAGAAGACGTTTAACTAATTTTTTATTCACGTGCAAATACTTATGAAAAAAATTATTTAAATTCGGCCAAAATTCATTAATTGATGGTAGGACATATAATTTTATTGAAAAAAAAAATATATTTCAATTAAAGAACAAGGGAATATTTAGTTAGTAAATACAGCATATTTTCCCCAAAATAACGCTTTGTTCTATTTTAGTATATATGAAAAATTGCTTGAATATATAATTTGGTTATTAATTTTGTCAACTTCATGACAATTTGGTTTTCAATTTATTAACTTCGTAAAATATATAGTTAGAAGAATGTTTTGTTGTGCTGCTAAATAGATTACTAATTTAAATTATGTGCATAGATTGTTTTTATATAATGTAAAAATAATTGATTTTACCTTTTTCACTTTTACTTTAAAAAATATTTATTAAAAAAATTGATCCAACTACTGGGACCTATATAGAGCTATAGAGGCGACACGCGACACCACCACCTGAACGTTTACCAATATGAGATACCTTTTTTTTTGTATAATTTATAGCTGAAGATTAAAAGTATCCTTAAACCAACCATTTACTTTATATTTTATAAGACTGGAAGAGTTACTATTCACGAAAATGTGGATATATTATTATTAAAAAATAACTTGCGTCATTTAATAAATAAATGTATTGCTTAAAAACATTATGAGTAAAGATTCTACATCGTCTTAACTCAAAAAAGATATTTTTATACGTAATCAATCAATAACGTAGTATTACTTGTCATAATTTAATTGAAATATTGAGATATAGAAAGTAGATTAGCCATAATAAATAAAACCTGTTGGGATATGTGAAGAATGGGACAATCAGTCTGGCGTGTTTAAATTATTAAAGCATCTTTTATAACTAAAATTTTTATATAGGACTAAAGGTCATAGAATCTAGTTTTTGGAATGGTATCACATGGCTGAGGGAAAAATCTAGAAAAATTATTAGAAATTACACAAGGTAGCATGTCGTACTGGTCTACTCAATGATTGTGCGAAGTTCTTTCACGATAAAATAGGTCCTGAAAAGAACAGAGTTTTAAGATTACAACTGTAGTTCGTGCGTGTCTTTCCAATTAATGATTCATTTCTGCGCATTCATGAGATTTATCAAACTTTAGGAGTCACAGTACCTCCCAGGTATACATCAAGAGTTCAACACAGCATTTGACAACAGATGCGACACAGAAGGGGGTGTATAATGCCTTCTGAGATTACAAACGGGAGATCTGGAGTGGTATAACTGAAGCATCCTCTCCCATTACTGGCTGGAACAAATCTAGCTCCCCATATCGCTCAAGGACACGCATCCTGCAGTCCTCAGCAGCCATCATTCCAGTAGAGAATGCACCATGCACAGACCCCGTATACAGCATACTTGTTGCCTCCCCCGCAAAGAATAAATTATCTACAGGGACCCGTAGCCTCTCATACAGATCATGTGGTTTTCCAACTGCATCATAGCTATAGGAACCTAACGTGTTAATATCTGTACCCCATCGAGACACAAGATACTGAATCTGCATAATTGAAACAAATTACATCTCAGAAACACCAACAGTAGTCAAGAATTCAATTTAACCGTTTTTGAAATTGTCAGAATATTAGTTTAGGAACTAAAATGAAGGTAACACTCAAGAGTCCGCCACCTAAATAAATATGGATTGTGGCTTTTACTTTTCTTGTACAGTAAGAAGGTTATATAACACATTTGAATTATCATGGTTACCGGTGAAGAAGCATCTGGAAGGATCTTTCTGAGCTGCATGAAAGCGAAGTTAGCAGCTGCTTCATCAGACATTTTCTCAATGTCTTTGGCCAGCTGCCCAGCAGGCATGTAAACAAGAACAGGACGACCCGTAGCCTTGTGGAGATTAAGAAAGTAGCTGCATTCATATGATGTCTCTGCAACTACTCCTAAAAATTCCACATTGGGCCAAAAAACATTTTTAAAGTGTAAAATTATTTTATTTTCAATCCCAACTCCGATATCTGAAATGGCAGCTTCTTTCCAGTCTGGTAGCTTTGGCTCAAATTGTATGCTCTTTGACTTCAGCACCCCAAGAGGCACAGCAACAATAGCGGCGTCTGCAACAAATGTTTTCCCATTTTCCACTGTCACCTTTACTTCATTATATTGTCTAACTATTTTTGTTACCCTGAGAAGATGTATTCAATGCATTAAATTAAGTTAAGAAACATAACTGGGGACACAGATTTCCAAAAGCCAACTTAAACTAATATTTACCTGTGTCCAAGGCGAATGTCAAGACCCTTGGCTAGGGTATTTATAACAGGCTGGTAGCCCCTGACCATAAGACCATGACCACCAGGTAGCAATACTTCCTGTATGCAGATAAAAAGGGAAGAATAAGTTACAGACAAAAAAGGTTGATGCGTGTGGTAATTAACAGTTAACTGGCAACATATGTGACTAGGATCACCATACGAAGCCCTTATGCATCTCGTAATGCATCCTTTAATCTAATATACTTTACAAAAACAAGTGTAAATGGCACACCTTGTAATTTAACCTCAAACTCAAACCTTTAGGGCATAACTCTGGGTTTGAAACTTTACAATCAACATTTTATTCTTCAACTATAAGAATATATATATATATATATAACTACAATAGACGGCTGAAAAAGAAAAAGTTTCCCATTCACTTCAGCCCACCACCTATCAATGATTTTTCGTGCAATTCAAATTTCAACGGCATCAGCCTGAAAAGCTATAGGTTTGATCAAATTACCTGATCCCAACATTTCAGTGATATGGCATCAGCATCTGCAGCAAACCAGCCCTCCAATCTGCACAAATACCACTGCAGCACTTTGTGGGAAAGCCCTTCCAACCTGCATCCAACAGAGAAAGTTAATTATGCATTACTTGAGCTTCAAGAAAATAAATCATGGTGATTAAAGGATTTTATATGCCAACAATGACCTCAATTCCGGTTTTCTTTCAAAAACAATTTTAAGTGCACGAAGTATGGACATGTCTTCACTGAATTCATCTCTTACTTTGTTTGTCTGCATTAAAACACGGTCAATCTTTAAGGTTAATGCTCGTAATAAGTGGAGTCATTAATAGAATGAATCAGAAAAGTAATACATTCCAGAAAACTTGTTTCTCCGATAATGAAAATTCAATATATCAGATGAACTGACTTGCCTCTTGTAAAATCACTTCAAATGTTTCACCAATTTTTGATACCAACTCCTGGGGAACTTGATTCCCATCCATATCAAAAAGTGCATAGCTGAAAGAAGTTGATTGTATTCCACAATATATACTATTCAGTATGAGCAGAGAATAAATTGAAGCATACTCTACAGTTGTCAATTAATCATGGAAGTACAGTAGAAATAGATAGTTTATCATTTATATGTAAAATGATACACTTTTACCTTTCCAAATCATGGTCATATAGGACAGAATTATCCTCACTTGTACGGTAAAGAGGTAGTCCCAGCTTCCCAATCAATGGAGCAAGTGGATTCTCCTTGCAAACTCCATGCAACCTGAATCATTGCCTGCGACTTTTAATACTAGTAAAGGGAGAAGTGCCACATTCTTGTCAATGCGGCAAAAAAGAAAAAGGAGAGCAATAAGTGGGAGCATTACCATGATGCACCCAGGTCAACAGGAAAGCCAAATGAGTAATCAGTGTGAATTCGTCCACCAAGTCTTTCCCTAGATTCTAAAAGAACAACCTGACAGAAAAGTATAACAATTAAAAAAGTGTTTATGATAAAGAGGGGAAATTAAAAAAAATAAATAAATAAAGGAGAGGTTGCCTCTCTTCAGTTGCTAAATATATGCTTGCTTGTTCTTGTCACTTTCTGGAATTTTTTATTTTCTCCGATCCCGTGGTTTTTTTTGCCAGTACAAAAAAATCCAATTCTAAACTAGCAAAGTAAACAAGTGAATTTATCCCGGTATCCTGGGTGATACCAGGATAGTTTCCCAGGAACTATAAAAAGTTTTCATTAAGCAACATTACCTAGATGTCGTCTCTAAATTGAGCCAGAACATAACAAACACAATGATAGACCAGTTTAACATTTTTTCCTGTGAAATAGATTGCAATTAACTGTAAACTTCTGAGGGATGCAGAACGAGGTTCAACACGAAGAATTAATTTTCAATAGTATTCAATCAGAATATATTACTTGCAATCCATGCAGCTAATCACAGACATGGACCATTGCAGCCATGCAGCTAGCCAGAAACACAACTTGGATAACATATCAATAATTGCGTATTAGAGCAGCAAGCAAGTCCAATATACCACAAATTTTAAGCTACAGATAGTGAAAGATTTTATTTGCTTGAATACCTGAAATGAGGCATCATGAAGTGCACGTGCAGCAGCAATCCCAGCCATGCCACCTCCTATGACAATAACAGAAGGGGACCTCCCCCGCTGTTTGTCAACATTTGCACAGCAAAGGTCTACAAGGGAGGAGGGGGGGATCTTAGTCCATTTTAGCATATACAACGAAATTGATGCAAACTTCAGAAAAAAAAAAAAAAAAAAAAAAAACAAAACAAAAAAAAAAAAAAAAAAAAAAAAAGACAATTCTCAGATGCACAAGATTGACACAAGCAATGCTCAGTTCGACTTTCTGCATTCATATTTTGGTGGGAAGACCCAACCGGTTGTTTGCCTTCCAAATCACACTCAATATTCAGCACTAAAAACACCAGTACGATCATAATCTTTATGTGTAAGCACTTAAGCCAGGTTTTGTCTGAAAAACAGTCCACAACCAAGATTTCCACCGCACAATAGCGGTTCTCTGTATTATCTGCGACTTCCCAGAACATCAAGGAGCCAACGAGACTTTGACTACAACAACAATTTAAAACCTTGCAATTGAGACTAAAACCCGCAAAATATTAGTAATCTCCAAGCCTAGACTCGAAGAGACTGCAATCTTATTCCGCCAAAAACATAAACAACTTTTGAAAGTTCAATTGCTAGACCCAACCGTACCAGCCTAACCCTAGATCTACTCGAAAGTTCAAACTACGCATGCACGCGTTAACATTTACCCTTCAATTCTATAACATGAATTTGGTTAAAACACATGATTACTGTATTGTAAAGCAAATTCCATGCAAATGCACTTATATCTACAAACCGAAATGAAATTAAACTAGAACTGCAGACACGATAAACAAAGAAGAGCATAAAAAATTGAAAAAAGAGCATGATGATGAAGAATTAAGAAACCTCTGCGAAATTGAGGATTACTCTTGAATGAGGAGTCCATAGTGAGACGGTATGAGGAAATTAGGATGGAAATTGTTGGAATTGAATAGAGAAAAAGGGGATTGAGGTGAGAAATGGAGGGTAAAAATTAAGAGAGAAGTGATGAAGTGAAAGGAATTGAAATTGGCGAATAAACGGAGCTTCCCAAACCAGCTCATGCAGCTAATTTTGCAGAGGCCAAAGGAACGTTCTCAGCTGGATCGGATCGCCAGGAGGACGGGAGAAGGGAATTGGTGAGGGTTTGGTTTCGGAGAAAAATGGAGAGAAAGGAAAAGGAAAGAAAAGGAAAAGAAAATTTATATAATAATTATAATAATAATAATAATTTAATTTAATGACGATCGTGCCCATGCCACGCGTCTCACTCTCCTTTTTCTTCACAGAGGTAAATAAAGAGTTTTCCTATTTCATTAATTCCAAAAAGAAAAATTACCTTTTCCACGCATTTTCTCTCTGTTCATTTCAAACAAACCATTTACCATGATATAACGGTCCACTTTTTTCACTATAAGTAAAAAGATTATGAAGTGTCGTGGAAAACTTGCTGACAAACTTGGTATTTGGTATCAAAGTTCTAAAGAACAACTTGGGTGACCAAATCTCAATTTACCATTTGTGAATATTCTTTCTTTATTCTAATTATTCTAATTGTAATTTGTCTTTACAAGTTCTTATGAAACTTCCACACAATCATTTTCATATGTACTATTCTTTTGTCACTGTGATTTCATTGTTTGTGTCATACAAAAACGAGTTTTAATGGTATCACTTCACATTCACTAGCTTTAGTATTTTGGTAACTGAAATGCCCTGTGTCCCTATCTTGACATTTCAATATTATTGAGTTTTTATATTCATATAAAAACCATTAAAACTGTACTGATTAATGCACATAATTATTTTTATCTTATAACATTTTCATTGTGTATACCTCACCCACTAAATATTTAAGTATGCATATTTTTACTATTGATTCCTTCATGTAATAATCTTAAATATGTTTTGTCCAAAACTAATACTAAACGTTTAATTATGTAAGAATTATTTATGTCTTTTAAAATTATATAATATGGTTTCCAACACAATATATTAGGTTTTTTTATATTAATTTATATTTGTAGTGATTTAACCGTTGCGAAGTCTCCACTATTATGAGATCTTCAAAAAAATATTTCAAAAAAAAAAAAAAAAACAATCTACATTCTTCTAAATTATTTATTAAGATAAAACTTTAATTTGTATTAAGAAGAACAAAGGTTATATAAATATATCTCTCCCACTTATAGAAATGCAATCAGTATATGGTTGAATATTGTATATAACTTTTTTTTTTACATTAATAAAAGTTTCAAAACTAATGTGAACTTGGTTATACTCTTGAGATCAAACTTACAATGAACTTTTTTGATTTCATACTCATGTAAAAATCAAACACAACTATTTGATAAAATATTTAATGTAATCTTTTATATAAATGTGTGTCTCTTACGCACATATAAACGATAAGTGTGTCTCTCGTATCCATAGTTTCAACTACATTTTAAATATTTATTTTCTGCAATTTATAATGAGGATATATCCCACCCCATATGAACTCATCTATAACTTTATCACCAAACTCTTAATATAATTTTTTTATATGAAGAGTATGTTACGCTAACGCAAAGACAACCACATTCCTAAAATTCAACTTTTAGTAGAATTTTTTATATTTTTTATTTCTCTATTTTTTTTATTATGGCAACCTTTAGGTTTTGGATTCATATATTATCAATATAATCAATGAATGAAGATTTTTCAACATTTAAAATTTTGTGATATGTAGAAAAAATTAAGGAACACACATGGTTAATATATTAAGTACGTCTGATAAAAAAAATATATTAAGTACTTAAGTTAAATTAAATTCTTTTAAAATACTCAAAACAAAATCTTAAAGATGTAAGATTTTATTTCAACCTTTATTTTATTATTTTACTAACACAATTTAGATAAATTGTTCTAAGAATTCACTAGGATTAAGTTACATCACTAAGTTAAAGAACAGTTACAAAAATGGATAAATGATTATTTATTAACAAAATATCTACATGAATAGCATAGCATTTTTTAAGAACATATCATCTTGTGGACCAACAAGAAACATAAAAGTAATATATCATTTAAAACAATATAACTATATCCTCTTTCAGATTTTTTATTTGACAAATTGTTTTTTCAAATTCACCAAAATAAACAAACTTTTAAAAAATTACAATTTTTTTCATTTTATTTTTTTGGAAGTCGTACTCTGAATGCGTGACTTTATCTTTCTTTTTTTTCAAAATCCTCTACCTTTTTCTTTTTGAAATGTTATATAGTTTTTGTTTTTTTTTACATTTTTCAAACACATATTTTGTTTATGTTTCTTTTATATAAACATATTTTTTATTTTAATTATTTTTAATAATTGTATCAATATTTTTTTAATTTTTTTCTTTTTAAGCTTTCATGTAATCATTTTTTTTATTTTGTGAAATTTATTTTAATAATTTGGAAATTTTAGTAATTTTTTATATTTTAAGATATTTTTTAATAATTTGATGATAAATATTTTAAATTTTTACGCAAATAATTTCGTAATTTGATTAATAAATTAAAACTAAAAATTTCCAACCTTTTTACTTTTTGAAAGTTTTTTGTTTTTCAAATTTTTATATAAATATTTTTTAAATTTTATTATTAAATTTTATATGCAATTCCTATTTATTATATATATATGAATATTTTGAAAAATGATAATATTTTTATATTTTAATTTTAATTTATTAAGCAAATAGTTAAAACGAAATTTAAAATAAATAAAAAATTTGTTTATATGTAATTAAATAAATAAAATTTTAATGTAAAAAAATTGTAAAACTAAAGTCTTACGTATTCCGAGTTCATTAAAAAAAGTAAAAAAAAAAAAAAAAAAAAAAAAAAAAGCTATGCATTTAATACCAATTTTATTTTAATGTAAAAGTCATGTTTTGAAAACAGATTTTGAAGTTGTTTTTCTAAAACATGACTTATTCATTCGTGTGGTTTTTTAAAAAATTATCCATTTCAGTAAATTTCAAAAAATGTTATATCTATCATATAATAAAAAAATCAATTTCAATCTATATTTTTTAATTTCATAAAATATAGCATATATTTTCTTTACATTTTGAAAATTTATACAATGCAAGAAGACTAACCTCACCGGTTATACTCTGAATTTCAATTTTTTTTTAGGAATAGCTAGGAATCACAGAAGGTAGACTTAATTTTTTTTATTAGATATTTTTAAGTTATGTAACTGACCTATATTTTTTATTTTAATTTTTATAAAAAAAATATTTCATCCTTTGACTTTAGAGAAATCAATTTAAAATATGAGAAACTTAACTTTAGAAAGAAATCAATTTAAAAATAGAAAAAAAATAATCAAAGCATAAGTTTTAAGATCAATTTATTTGTGAATAAGAAAACAAGTTACGTCTTAATTAGAATATGCTAATCAATATAGCTACTATATGTAGGCATTGTGTGTAGACTAATATAATACTATAGGTCAAAACATGTTTTTGTTCCTTTCAAAATATATTAAGTTCAATTTCAGTTCTTCTAAATTATTTTTTTATACTCTAATTTCGAAATGTACTATTTTTGTCATCCAAATTCTGTCTAAATAATTTTTTTTTCATAATACACTATCTAAATCATTTAAAGAGTTAAAATATCAATATATTTATGAATTAGAGAGGCTGAGATATTTTTTTTTTAGAAAACAGAAAGATTGAAACGATCTTTACTTAGTTAGAAAAAAAAATTATTCTATTATATATTATAATAATATTTCATACATTTTATATTATAAATCAGTAATTGTGTGGGGTTAGTGAAATTGTTTGTTAGTTAAATTAATAGTATTGCTATTTAAGTTATATATTCCAAGTTTATGTAAATTGGTTAGATTTGGGTAAACTGGAATAATAAATTTATAAAAAAAATATTAAAATGTTTATGAATGTATAGCGTAATAAATCAACAAGAAGTATAGACAAAATGAATTAAAGTTTGGTTTAGTTTAAAATTTTATTATATACTAGCTTTGTTTTATTCCATAGAGATTTTTAAGTTTACCAATTTGTTTTAGATGTGAAATAACTAAATTATAAGGATAAACATCACGATCTCTTCCTCTTTAATTGTGACCTCTTCTTTTAGATCACTCAAAGTAGTTTTTAGGTTGATTAGTCACAATATTTGTCAACAATTTATTGGTAGTAAAAAGAAGTGATATTTTGAGTTCACAATTATTTCAGTTAATTGAAACCACACAAGAATCATGTACCATAACTCATTGTTCTCTAAGCTCTAGTGTGTAACAACGTCACAACTACAAATATTTTTACAAAACAACTATTCAAAAATCTCTAACTCCTCTAAAAATTTCTTCAATTTGGTATAATATTTAGATACACTCTCATCTCCTTGTTTCAAACCTTATATCTCTTATTGCAAGGTTATAATTAAACAATATCCTTTAGAAAATATATTATAAACAGCGTTTTATACATCAAATGCTAGGTCTTTCCAGATACAAATTTGCATGTTGAGAGAGAGAGGTGCAGATAGAAAGAGAGAGGTGCAAAACTTGAAGTTCATTTTTTGTGGGAACAATTATTATAAACACCACAATGAAAATAATATTTTCACCAAATAATGGGGAAAAAGTAGTTTTAGTGAGTTGATATCAATCTTTTCCCAACATGAAACTTGAAGAAAGAGAAGGGTGTGTGAGAAGACCCAAAAGGAAGAAAATAATGTACATAGCACCAAGTTGAATGACATGAAGAAATTAATCATTCACCTATCTCTTTTGTTCTAGTTATTACACTTCTCCTCATGTGGGTCTCATTTTTGCCTTCCATCATTGTCATTTTCAAAGTATGTGTTTCACACATTTTCATTAATAATCAATTTGGTTGCTTAAAAAATATCATGATTTTCATTGCTCATCTTATCCTCAAGTTTGACACTGTTTGAGCAAAAAATTAGAGGGTGTACGATTTTGGTGGTGAAAGATGATGGTGATGGCTTTGAGAATGGAATGAATGAACGAAAGGGAGAATATGATAAAAACATATGAGAGTCGGATTTGATGCATTCTATATTTCATGTTCAACATAAAGGAAAAATAGTTAGAATTTAACAACACATCTCATTAATGTAAAACGATTTTATGTTATTACTTATAGTTTATTGTTATATATTTTTTTTAAATAATTAGTATAAAATTACTAAGTTTATAAAAATATATAATAATTTATTATTAAACGACTTTTTTTCACAATTACATAACATATTCTTATTCTAAAAAATTGAGTGGAGTTTCCATTTTTAAAAGAAATTCATTGTCAAACTAAGTTTTTTCATCCTCACATATTGGTCCGTGAATCCTTAAATATAAATGGAGGAAATATACAAACAGTTGTGGAAATATAGAATTTAAAATATTTTACATTTGCGGTGAAGATATTATCGAATCGATAGATTTATTTATTCTGATATTGATAATAGATTAAACTTAGGTGGTTCTATGATATTAGTTAAGAGTTTTTTTTTTTTTTATAATACATATCAATTCTTTTTATTTCGTTAGTATGTATAGTTTGTGTTGTATGAACATGCGTTTAATTTGATCTCTTTAAATTTTTGTTCTTGTTTTATTTTTTAAATATTTATTATATAAATATATAATTATTAAATATTATAAAATTACTTAGAAAGAATTACGTAGATGCTAAATTGATCTAGGTAAGTTGATACAGAAGTATTAGAACGTTAATTTAGACTATTTACTTTAATTTCAATCTACAAACAATAGAAGATTACAGATGGATCCTAACCCTAGAAGCTGATTTCATACCTAGCTACCCCACAATAAACTGATATAATTTATGAGAAGTTAAACATAATTAATTAACTTAAAATTGCTGCATCATCTTCAAACTACATAAAATGGGATCACATTTTGGTGCTTCTAGGACTCACGTACTCCAATAGCTAATTGAGTAATTTTTAGGTATTGTTCTTCACTATTCAGTTAAAGGTGGAGGAACCTGAAAAGTGATAAAAAATGAAGTAATAAGGAATGGAAAAGGAAGACAACACAAAGACGATTACCAAATTTGAATTAATTATGAAATGTAATAAGAATATGTTTAAATTACCATAAATATTTAAAAAAAATAAGTTAAACAATTATTCTATTATTAAAAATTGACTTTGCACTTAGTTTATAGTTTTTTTATTTAACTTTTCACAATGTATAATTAATTTTAGTTTGTATTCAATATGTTAATGTATTTTACTTTTTTATTAGTGTTTATTTGAAAAAATTAGGTCAAACCTTGTTTATAATTTGTATAAGTTGCTCAGGTATTTATCTACGCCTTTGCATTAATGATAAAATTCTAACCAAAATTTACAATTGATATTTGATTTAAATATATTTCAGTCCACCTAATTGAATACAACCAAATTAGGTGTTAGTTTTAAATTTTTAATTTTAGTTTTCGTGAATTTTAAAAATGATTTGTCACTGTATATCAATAGTGTGACATGCAATGTATTTGATTATGTCAAGACAACGACTACTATGAGATGTCGTGTAACATGACACTATATTTGATTGAAGGATATATCCCATTATTATAACTCACGAATAATAAAGCTTTTTTTTCTTTATGCTAAAAGGTTTTAAAATTTATGAAGAATAAAACTTTTTTTAAATGCTAAAATTAAATTTAACTACATGTACATACGTTAAAAAAATATACTTATCTTGTAAGATAAAAAGTGAAGTATAAGCCATGTAAAATGCTTTTTTTTTTTACTTTTAATTTAAATGAAAGAAAGGGAATTTATTAAATATTGTCCTTTAAAAAAAAGGAATATATAAAAATCCAAAAAAGTTAAATAAATGTATGTAGTGGCTTACCAGTTTTGCCACTAACAGCATCATCAACCTTAGCTGTTCCACTCATGGGTCCGCTGCTATTATTGCCTCCTGCAATCATTGTTTCACTATGTTCCATTGCTTGGGAACCATGTCTCAACACATTCATTGGCTGCAACAAAAAACCAAACACGCTAACATAAAAAATTAACTACAACATGTGCAAAAATACTCTAATAAAACTACTATGAATTTGTATTTTTTTTTACTAAATTTTACGTAACATGCATGTAGTATAAAACCAGTTTTTACATGCAAGAACAAAGTGAAAAATGAAATTTAGGTTGACCTGAGAGGCACTATGCAGGAGCTGGTAACCCATGTAACGTGCGTATTGATCTGAAAGGCATGGATTTTGCATCTGATTTTGGTAATTGAAGGCACCCAGAACTGGATTTTGGCACATCAAATTCTGGTTTGGCATCTGGGGCTGAGTCACAGACATGGCTTGAGCATGTGACAGTTTTGGTAATGGCATTGGGTTGTGAATGGAAGGCAAAGAAGGTCCACCTATTCCCATTCCCATCTGTGACATGTAGTGCTGAATTCCTGGAAACATAACTGGTGTCATGCCAGACCCCATGCACATTACCTGTCACCAACAACAACAACTTTTGTTACATATTCATACTCTACTAGTAGTAGAATGAGAATATTATATATTATCATCATATACATGTATATATATAGTACCTGAAGCTGAAACTGAAGTGATTTCAAGTATTCTATTGCCTCTTCTAACATTGATGCTTTGTCTGTCTGAACGTACAACGTTAGTTGTTACATCATCCATGATTAAATCTCATGAAAAGTAGAATTATTCGAAACAAAGAAAGTGTACTGTGCTAGTGAAATACTGATTTTAACATGACCAAACATATTAATATAATACACGAAGCCTGTTATATATCTATATATTATTGTATTTCTTGTTTTATTTGTTACATTTTCGTTGTACTTCTCCTTTAAGGTGTCTGGTTGCACATAAATGTTCATGTATCATTTGTCGAGGAGATGCATGCATCTGTAGAAAAAGTTAAAATAGTGACAAGTCAACAAGCATTATGATAACGAACCTTGTTACTGTTAGGTATCAGTTGCTGCAATGCTCTCATCTTCTCGTTGATCCTATCTCTTCTTCTCTGTATAAAAAAAAAATAAACGCTAAGTTGACACGACACAAGTTTCAACTTGGAAAATTACAAGAAAAATGCTTGTCCTCTCACCCTTTCGGATAGGTTATGCACTTCAGCTGCACGGTTCCTTCTGGAAGAACCTGTCCGCTGAGATAACTTGTTTCCATCAACTGATTTAATAAGTTCTGTGGCCTATTACACACGGAGACACAACACAGCTCATCAATCAACTACAACAAAGTTTTGTCATGTAGTTCAATTATGGACTAAGTGAGTGTTTTACATGCTAATTAGTGATTTACGTTTCACCAAATATTTTCGTCAAAACTTAGTAAAAGCAGCTAATAGTTTCTTAACATATGCATAGTAAATCTTCAGATAAAGTCAGGCAAAAAAGCAAGTTTGCATGATGAAGGTAAATATGGAAAGAGAAAGAGGAAGAATATGACCTCACTTTGCTCTTCTAATGCTTCTTCTTCTTCAGTCCCTTTTCTCTTTTGGCCATGGTCTCTTGTTGATAGGGAACAAGTTCTTCCAATACCATTGCTTCCTGAGCCACCGGAAGATGAAGTCACAGTTGGTTCAATCATCTCTGATTTGCCTCTCTCACTCCTAGGAATTGGTCTCTGGATACAATCTACAGCTTCAGGCTCAGAAGATAAAGTGGCATTATTAGTGGTGGCCCAAACACCACTGCTTGAAACCCTGTTTACATCTTGGTCCTGAGGGATGTGATTGCTGCCACAGTGACTTGAACCAACCGTGACCACTGAGTGCTCTCTAGCCTCACTTTGTGAGAGCCTAGCCGTAGTTTTTTGAGATGTTGAAGAAACATTACGGGGTGCTGAAAAGTGAGGAAAATTTAGCACCTTCCGTGATGCACCAAAGTCATTGATTTTCTGAGATGAATCAGCAACATGAAATCCTGAAGCAGGCATAGGATTCTCTTGGAGTCCCTGAACACAGGAGGATTTCATGTTAGATGGTAGTGGTTGTGAACTAGGGGAGAAAATATTGGCAAACTTTTCCTCTTCCAGTTGCCTGATTGGCTTGTGATAAGATTCAACTTCACAAGGTGGTGGTAGCTCAGATAAAAGGTTTGAACAAAATTCTTGTTCTAAAGGATCATCAAGAGGGTATTGGATCCATGAGGCTGGCTCTTCTTGATCCAAGTTGTTTGAGTTCTCATACGGCTCACTAGCCCTTAATGTTGATTGAGCAGTTTTCTGCACCTGTCTCATGCTAGATGAATTCCCAAGAAGCCTCCTATTTGCTTGGCTGTGGATAACTACTTGCCCATTTTGCCATAGGAGTTCTACAAGTTCTTGGTCCAGCCTGTTAAATTGACCAAATAGAGAATAATAATCAAGGAAAAGTTTTAATAGGGACAGTATCTTGCTTTGACAGAGAAAGATAACACACCCTGTGGGCTTTCTCTGGTTGGTGAGACATGTATCACTCTCAAAATCCCAACCAGGAATAGTGTTGTTCATTGTTCACCAACTAGTTGTCACCTTGAACAAGAGAGGAGGGAACTCTAGGCTTCGAACAAACGTTTCAAGCAAAGTAAAATAAGATAATCTGCATAGTTCAGCCAATTTGATCAGTAATCAAATTTCAAAGTGAAAGAAAACAAAACAATACTAAAAAGAAAGAAAGCCAAAGTGTTGAACTGGACATGCCAAGGGGAGAAACACCAACGAAAGCAACAAACCGAATGTTCAGAATGGAAAAATACTTTCCTATTACAGTTGAAAGTACACGCACACAAGAACAGAAAAAGAACTAGAAAAATGACCAAACTTTGATCAACCAAAATGGGAAAAAACTGAAAACCAAGAAGTACTGATTGTAAAATGAAGAAAAAGGAAGAACCCCATCTGAGTTACGGCAAAAAGACTTGTTTTTTTGTCTTTTGGACAAGGCAAAAGCTGGTTTTTGTAACTGGTTGAATAGAGGGCATAAATAGATGCTAGTTAGAATTTAGAAAGTGATGAAACTCCTCTTGTGCTTGAGGAGTTTGGTTAGCAAGAAGAGGGACAGTGACATGTGGAAGTAGAAAGAGGGAAAGCAAATATCCCATGAGAAAAATGGTACTTAATAAGGAAGAGCAAGAAAAACATGGAATGGAGAGGGACCAGTTGAAAAGGGTTGTGCAAGTTAAGGTTTGTGATTGTTGAATATGTGAAACTCAAACAAGGAAATCCAATTCTCCATGCACACGGTGGATGGTATCTGAGAGATGATTGTTGTGGTGACACGTGGCAGGGACAAGGTGTATATAATTGAAGACTGATAAGGCTCTGCATTGTCCCAAAAAGAATGGAAAAAGATGTGGTACTCGTTTCATGCTCATCTTGACAGCTACAAATCCTCTCTAACTTCATTTTTTTCACTTACTTTTTGGTGTCAAATTTGGTCCATGAACAATACTTCCCAACTCATAAATTTTTATCACTTCAGACGAGTGAAGGGATAACACTTGATCTTGGCCGACATGACATAACCAGAGGAGTTTTAAGATTATTGCCATAACAAGCACACCATGAATCTGTTAATCACATGATAAAATAAGTTGCAGGAGTCCTATTATTCTTTGACCAAATTATAATTGAATAGGCTGTTATATTATTCAAAAAAATGTTTTTATTATTATAACTTTTATTCTAGGAGAAAATACTCAATTAAAGTTCAAAAAATAATTTAAAAACATTCTTTACAAAATTTTGAGTAGATTTACTTATAAGAGTAAACCTTTTTTAGGAATTCTGAATCCAATCAATATTTCTGAAAAATGATTTGGTGTACCTTAAGCTAAAGCTCGTTATGCTAAAGCTCGTTATGGTGCAAACAGCTTTTAACAGTAACTATTTTAATAAATTTATGTTATATAAACATGAGAGAGGCAAAAGTTTTTTTTTTTTTTGTCCATCTTTAAATAATAGTTTTTTAAATTTTAAATTAGCTATAACTGATCAATCTTATAAAGGTATATATCTATATGTTGGTTATAATATAATGAATTCTTTTCTCAAATACTCATTATTTTTCAGCTAACGCAAAACGTGATAGAAAAAACATATAAAACCAATTAAGGAAACCTCATATATTAATTATTTTTAATAATTTTAAGTACTAAAATGTCTACTTTAAGTTAAAGTACATAATATTTAAAATAAAACAAAAACCTAACTGTGTAGAAGATAGGTTGATTCTTGTTGTAATATTTACAACATATTATCCTCGGACAACAGGGTCAATCCTGATAAACATTTAAAACGTTTGAAATATATTTGATGCTTAATTATTAAATAAATTTTAATAATGACTACGCTAATTGTGACACTCATTAATGTGCTAAATGAATGAATTTGCTTATTAACTGAGATGAAAAACAAATTAGATATAACTACTGTGGAGTTTTTAAAATCAACTAGTTAGTGTATGCATTAAAAGTTAGTGTAAGATCACTGAAGATCACTTAGGATATTTTGGTATATAAATCACTTATTGTTTTATTCAATTCTCTTTTTAGTATCAAATAAATAATTAATTTGTAATATTGTTTAATAAATTTTTAAGATTCTAAACAATAGGGTCACAAGGAAGATGATTTTATCTTTCGTTACTAATAGACTCGATTTGAAAATTTAGCACAACATATTTACTACACTATTTTATATAAGTTGTTTAATTTTATGTTTTATAATATTTGTCTTCTCAATATGCCTCACTTGTTTTTGTAATAGTGAAATGTAGAATTTACCAATTATCAAACTACCGTGGGAGTCTTTGAGAGATTCAATCCCAACTATTTGATACAGCTAAATTTAATGGGAGAATAAAAAATAATCAAGATTTATAATTTGATTCCAAATAATTTAGTAATCTCTAAAGGATTTTGTCAAAGACTTGAGCCAATGTTGATGATTAAGTATTTAGTTTTCTTTTAAATATAAAAAAATAGATAATTTAGTTTTGGAATGTGTATTTTGTTGACAATTTCATCTTGAAATAAATATAAAGGTATGGGAAGAAGATGGTGTGTGAAAACTTGAGGTCCCAAGTGATACATACAATACAGATACATCATAAGAAAGTCAGCAACCAAATCTTTATTGGATTGATGTATTCACACAGTCCACCTATTACCAACTTATGTTTGCAAATCACATACCAATTTAATGTCCACATTTAATGTTTTCTTGGCCTTTTCTGGATACTTGCAAATCACTCCCTTCCTCCTTCACACTTAAATTAACTAGTAATATTTCTAATTTAATTTTCAAAAATTAGTAAATTTAAAGTATTACTTATTACATAAATTTTATTAAATAGATTGAACTGTGTACAGTATCCCCAATGTCAACTTCGGAGTCCAACATCACTTCAGAGTACAGTAATAATGTGTTGTTGATTTTATGTATTTACTCTTTGAACACCACATATTAAGATAATAAGTTTGTCCATTGTTAAATTGACTTTGCTGACTGCTTCTTCCTGCACCTCCATATCATCTTCCTGCACCTCCATACTTTAGGCAAATTTACTATTTTATCCTTTTTAAAATATCCCATACCCGATTATACCCTCCACCCCTTTTATCTTCTTCCTC
>Ga0209700_105498_pt1 | contig 21297 bp, 8 predicted proteins | sample SiratroredBW_FD_187528 | JGI IMG/M metagenome (GOLD analysis project Ga0209700, IMG submission 187528) | Root nodule microbial communities of legume samples collected from California, USA - Siratro red BW (SPAdes) (version 2) | ecosystem: Host-associated > Plants > Roots > Nodule | place: USA... | reverse complement strand
TGGGGTAAGGTTTTTTTTTTTTTTTTTTCCTTCGTAACTTTTGTTTAATATGGTTAGAAAATTAATATATTTGTTTGTTTGAAAATAAATAATCATTGGTAATTACATTTATTTGTTTCAATATAATAGAATTATATTTAAATTTAAATAACCTGATAAGATATTTGTTGCATATTAAAATAAAATTAACTGCATATGAAAAAGCATTGATTTTTTTTTATTTTCACTAAATATTCTAACATTCCTTAATGAGTTAAATAATTTTTTATTACAATATACTTTTGCAAATTTTGTTCTCTTTAATCTTCTATAAGGACTTCCTTAGAGAAGATATATATTTGTTTTCACTAGCCATTAATAAAAGAATTTATTTAGATTTTTCACTAAAATAGTAATTCAGTTTCAATAGTATTAGAATGAAAAAAAAAAATTATCAATATGAATAAGTTGTATCGGAAGAAAGAGTTCTCCTGGTGCACAATTTTAATGAGAATAAAGGAAAAATAAAGCAGTCGAGAAAGATAACTTTAGTAGAAAATAAAAATAAAGAAAGTCGTATTAGTTGAACATAATTTTAATTAATATGAAATTAAAGTTTAATTAAAATCGTTTCATAACAATAAGAACTGAAGTGTTATACATAAAGGTGCAGACAGGAAAAGATCTGAAATCATACTTACCATAATGTAACAACTTCAATTATTTTTCTATTACACTAAAGTTGTCTGACAGTGACAGAAGACTTCAATCTTGTCTCCCTTTCGTTGTTCACATGTTAATATGACCATGTAATTTGAACCAAAAAAGCTGCAAGTGGTCAGAATCTTATTAATACCCAAAAGGAAAATTCAAGAACACATAAATGATTTTAAGAAAAACAATAAAGAGAAAAGGAAAAGTGGAGCCCAATTACCCACCCTTGCTTTCATTGACTATTCAAACTCTCGTCAAAACAAAGTGTAAAAAGGCAATAATGATGCCAAAATAATGAACACCACTAAATTATTATCACTGATTAATGAGGAGAAGCAGTTATGTGTTGAAAGCATGCAATGTTACAGATGAAGGGTATATTTTCTACAATTCATTCAAACTGAAATCGCATCAAGAGCTTTACAGATTTAAATTTCTCTCCCTTTTTGTTGTATAAAGGCACTGAGCGAAATCCATGTTTTAACTCTGACACTGGTAAACATGTCTGCCCAGCAAAGTCATCCTTTCCCTGATCTTTGTCCTTCACTTGTATCAGAAGCAGTGCAAGCTCTGGAACACTCAAAGAGAATTCAAATTCTTCATTCCACACAGGAAACCAGTTGTCCATCATCACCTTTGTTTTCTTCTTTGCAACATCACCAGGCATTCCAATAATTCGGATCTGTCATACAGGTTCGAATCAAAAGTTCAGAACCTAAGAGTATCTGATGAAGATCTCATTTTGATAAAGATATGGCCTTTTATAAGTCAGAAAGTTTACTAGCCTATTTTACAAGATTAAAAGTCTATTTTTTAAGATTGAATTAGGTTTAAAAACAACATCACAGTCATTTTAAAGTTATTGGACTTAACGAATTACCGGTTATGTTATCTGAGTCATTTTAAAGTTATTAGACTTATCGAATTACCGGTTATGTGACTCTTATCGGACCATCCTATCCAACATTTGAAGGAAAAATATTAGACCTCCTAAGTTTATTGAGAAGTGTTGCTTAATTATCCAATTTACCTTTGTGAAGAAGTCTGGCGGAGAGAACTTATCAAAGTGTGTAGGACTGAAATCTGAGCTCCATCCATGTCCCATGTATACTTTAACCTGTTATTGGACATTACAACATAACATTCAAACATCACCTAACAGAAGAATGTGCATTGCATAATTGAATGATAAATGGTTACCTTTAATGTCTTCTTTTTCACTGACTGTATCCTTGTAGGATCAAACTCATTGCCACATTGATACTTCTGCATTAGAATTTGTGGTTTCTTCACATAACCACATCCTCCATTTGCCCTGAACAGCCCCTGCATCAACCAGAGCGATTTGCCATGGCCCTGTTGGGGAAGAAAAATGGTAGAATTGTAGAAGGTTAGAATTCTTGGCAAAACGAAAAAATTTATTTGTTTGAAAAAGTTAGCCTTGGTCATAGTTCCCTAACCTGCATATTGAAGGCAACCATCTGAGCCCCATACATCCACCCAATATGTGGCTTGAAATTTGTGGATTTGACACGCATTGCACTCGGGTAAACCCTGAGGATATTTTTCTGTGTGAACCTGGGAAGAGTAAAAGCTTGAATCAGAAGAGTCACAGGATAACTACCTAGGCCTAGTATAAGTGTTAACTGTTGAAGAAAATAACAAGAAAAGATGTGTAATGAAATTCATCCTTGTAGCTGAAACTATAAATTACGGGCATGTTTGGCTAATTAGATGCAGTAAATGCTTTTAAGAGAAAATAAATTTCTCTGAAAGTCAATAAATAGCTTATACACAAGTTAAAGTCGGTTTGGATTACTTTTTTCTGTACCTAAGAATATCTGTTCCATGCGATTCTGAAGCCTTTTCAAGAGTTTTCTCACTCCAACTTAGGCGTCTAACTTCACCTTCAGTTCTCAATTTATCCTTCAGGCAACCCTTCAGTTTCCTATTATGGATAGTAATTATGCTTTTGTAATCAGGTGAACTCTCCAAATATGGTTTGTGGTCATATTCGCTTGCACTTACGCTTCCCTCATCACGATCACTGCCATTCTGCTACACACAGAAACAGTAACATCAGCCATCAAAATCAATAATTTTAGAGCTGAAATTTGATACACTGTAGAAGGTTTTACACTTGTAAATAATTAGAAATTATCTCCAATAACATTAGCATTACAAAATTTAACAATTTTCAATTATATGAATGCAAATATCTTTGGCTCACTGTGTCCTCAGTCTCTACTTCGTTCCTACTGGAGTTTGGAGATGCATTTCCGAATGATTCCTCTTCAGATGATTCACTTTCATTCAGCATAGGACTGTTGCCGTTGTCCTTGATTTGGTTGGACTGAAAACGTTCTCTTGGGGGTTTGGTGGATATGATAACTCTATTTTTCAGTGATTCTGGTGAAGGGAATTCTGTTAAGCATTCTTCCCCAGGGTAATAAAGCACTTCCCCAAATATTTGAGTTACCATCTGCAAGCCATGAAACCATGATAACAAAAGGAAAAAAAGTAAACCAGAATTGTATCAACATTCATAAATGAAAGTGGATGCTTACTTCTGCAAATTTAGCTCGAAGATCTGTTGTAAGATGGTCTTCTATGGTTATGATCACTGGGTACTCAGATGCAACAAAAGCATATTCCTTTATGCACTCTAGACATTTCACCACTGAGACTGGGTTGGTAAGAGTCCTGCATTGGTTCCATCAATCAAGAAAAATCAAATAAGTATGCTTTGTCTTATATCAATCAAGAAAAATCAAACGAACTTGATAATTAACTTCATGTACCATCCATGATCTACTTTGATATCATCCTTATTGCAAGTTGGCCATAAATCAAGTTCGATGACACGCACGCCTTGTTTCAAAGCCTTTATGATTGGCTCTTCACTGCAGTCACTGCTGAGCTGATTCCCTGTCAAATAGGAGTTATGGCCTGTATATATGAAGTAATGTGCCAACGGAGCACCCATATCATGATGTACCTGGAATCACATCAATTCTATGATTTTAGCAAAATAAGGCTAAAACCAAAACACAAGAAAGAAGAGCAGGAAGCAAAGATGAAACTTTTGATGGTAAAGCTACATAAATTGAAGACTAATATAGAAGTGAAATGAGTTTTTTCAGTAAACTTACATTAACTACTGAATAGATTAAAATCAGTCCTTTGGGTATAAGATTGGATTTGAAATACAATCAAGTACCCAAAAACTTCTCTTCCCCATGGTGACCAAACATGAATTGAAGAGCTCACCTGGTCTTTCAAGGGACCATTGAAATCGTTATGAAGCAAAAATCGGAAGAGCTCGTCCAGGGTGATCTCATGTTCTGTCTTGTGATCAACCTTATCAGTTTCTTGAAATGTCTTTCTCTCCTGCAAAACCTTCTCAAAAACTTTTTCCGAATCCGATGAGGTGTAGTGCTCTTCACCCTGGTGCTCCACCATGAAACGGTGTAGCTGCTCCACGGACATGTGGGACTCTCCTCCTGTGAACTTCGAAAACGCCTCCTCAAGGTCTTGAGGTGGAACTGGCTCCATGACCTTGAACTTTCTGATAAAGAACAAGAAACTTTTGTATTTGTTGTGGGTTGCCATGTTGTTTCCCATTCTTTGTGCCTCTCAGTCTAGGAGATTATGGAACAAAAACATGCATTTATAATATGTGGACTGACGATCAGACTGAGAGAAAAAAGCAAGAACCTTCTAAGAATCCTCTCTCCTTCTCCGCTAACTGCTTCTGCCTTCAAAGTACGTACCTGATAGAATATAAATGTTCATACTGTTCAAGAGTGACCATTATTTTTCTTTTGGCAAAGGCCAAAATGAAACTGATTTAGAATTTAACTCTGTCTCTGCTAGATTTAGATCAATCAATATTTTTTTTCACATATTCATATGAAATTTAACGACTCTACTTATAATTGTCCACTTTATCTGAGAGTCGCGTACACAAAACACGCATAGGGCGTGTAGCATCTGGTTCACTGCATTAACAATATATTATGCAGAAAACACGACTACATTGACTTGAGAAAAGAAAGAGACTAAGAAGGTTTCAAAAATTACGCACATGTTTCTCTTTTCAGGCAATATATATATTTGTACACACACCACATGAGCATATATCATCGTATAAATGTATTCAATTGTTGTAGTTTGTTTTAAGTTTAGATGACTTTTCTCTTTATCTCTGACATTTTGCTTTACTTTACTTTCATTATCAGTTTTTATATTATAAAACTAACCGAGGCTTTGTGCTGAGCATCTTCCTAATGAGGCTTTTCCGAATATAGTGCGGATAGTTTAGCAACGTTTGGTATTGATATGAATAGATATTTTGTAGCGTTTTGTAGTTTATGCATTATATACGCTATAGTCGGACTCCACTGACATTATTCATATTCCAATGCCTTTATTAGATTCTCATCTTGAACGTGATCATGAACGACTTTATGTTATTTTATTTTATGTTCCATCTGAATACTATTTTTAATTTGTCTTCATCTTCTACACTTGATTTCTTTGCATGAGTTGGATAATGAACATAACGGATCTCATGCACTAATCAGATTAGTTGGTATGACCTCACTAATCATAAACTTTTTGACTTAAACAATTTGTATTAATTAATCTGCATGCTCTATAATCTATGCACAAACACTATTAACTTCCATGTGGATAACTCCAACTTGGATAAAATAAAATTTAATAAAAAGATCCCACTTTCGAAGGCCATCATGAAGACACTGCTACCTGTGCTATATTTATAACCAAGCAAAAACAAAAGACATGAATTAGGTATATACGTAAAATTAATACTATGTACCTATATTTTACAATTATTTACAAACCAAAGTGAAGTGTTATTAAACCATGATCACGATCCCCTTCTAAAATGTGGGCAAAGAACCACAAATGATAATGGTGATAGTAACATTCTTTCAGCTTAAGTTGTCAGTGAGGTGAGTCCACTTGGAACAAGTTGATAACAACGAGACATCTTGCATTATGCTTAAGGATTCATGTCAACGATTCTAAACTTTGTTAGATTGATGTTTTACACTGTCAACTCTCTTCTTCTTCCCTTCCTGAACCCTTCTAGGAAAAACCACAGAGAGAGGATTTTTGAGGGAGTAGAGGTCGATGGAGAGATTTCAGATTTGCTTTCATTATTCATCAAATCGCTGAATCCTGAATTTGGCTTGATTAGGTGATTCACCATCCACAATTTGATTTGCTGCTGCTAAATCATAGTCCTCAATATGGAAGTTGATTTGGAATGGAATTTCATATCAAGTGTTTGAAGGAATTTAAGATGGTTTTTAACGTTATGCATTGATAGTAACTTGTTTTAGTATGTTGCGATAGCGACTGGATCAAGTGATATATGCTTGATTTCTTTGAAGTAAAGTCTTACGTTGGAATCTTCTATGTTGAAAAATTCTATACAGAAAAAGTTAATCTGGTTGTATTAATAATCTTGTTTTTATTGCATGTCCTATTAGTCCTAAGTCAAAAAACTAATTCTAAAAGACACTGCTTCAGGAATTATACCTTATCCATTTCTTTTGTATAATGACCATTTAATGCATGAGTGAATTATCTACCACAAATTTGTAACATATATCTCTAAATACGCACTACATAGAACTTGCGTATGTAATTGAATTGCCATCTGAATTGCATATGCTTAGCACCATTCACTTCCTGTAAAGAATGTAGAGAAGGGTTTACCTATCACTTTATCAGTGCTTGGTTAATAGTGAAAGAATGCGTATTAATAATTACGATCATCATGCTTCCCATGTAGACCAATCAAAACATCACAAGTTGTTTCGTGCTTTATTCATGGATCTCTTCATGGGGTTACAGTTATAAAAACTGCATATATGCCACAGAAAAATCGAATCCTCTCTCGAACTGCACATTCAGCAATTGCAAATTGTCCAAGGGATTTATTTGCAGCTTCATATTTCTATGTTCACCCCCTTTTTTTCATTCTTTCATCAATTTCTTTCTCTCTTTTTTTCTTCTATCTGTACACTTTATATTTGTGAAAAATCATTTAGCCTAAAACATTATCATCTATGTTAATTCTCACATGACATACAATCAAATCAAAGTATAATAAATTCTTCAAACGTTTATTGAGATCATGAAGAGATAGTATATTTACAATACCTAATAATTTTTCCATATTTGGAATGTACCATTTGTTCTTTCCTTTATTTTTAACCTCAAAATCCCTTTTTTGTGCAGAAAGCATTGGAACACTATGATCTTGAAGATTAGCAATTTGGGTTGCCTTCCTTATGTAGTACCATACCATAATAGAGGTATTGTATACGTGAAAGTTTAACCCTCCTTTTTCCATATAAGTTAGCTTACTTTTATAGCCCAAAGTGGGGGATGTAAGGGGTAAAGTATGAATCTTTGGAGCTAGATTTGGTGATGAGAACTTCAAAATTTAAGCAAAGTGGACCAGGTGAACTCGTGCACTTTATTAAACTAGGTATTCATGATTCAGTTCATGTTATAAATGTGACAATTCATTCCAAAAATTAATAAATCCATATAATGTTCTTCTCTCACATTATAGCTCAAAGATATCCTAAAAGAGGAACAAAAATTGCAGAGTAAAAAATTACACGAACGGACAAAGAGCAGAGTAGATCGAAATTCGAATCTGAAACGAATCACGGAGCGAGTGAAGTCGCGTGTGCGTCACGCGCGACGTTGGCGGCGGAGTGGTGGATCTGGAAGGCGCCGGAGAAATTGGAGTTGAGATCGGAGTAAAGAGAGAGGACCTTGGAGATGTTGCCGTTGAGCTCCTGAATGAGAGACACGTTCTTCACCATGTTGTGGCGGAGCCTCGAGTGTTGATTCTCGTTCACCTCCTCGATCAGGCGGCGGTTGCGGTCCAACATCGACTGCACCTCGTGGAGGACGTCGTCGACCGCCGCACACACCACGGGGTCGCCGTCAACGCCGTCGTGTTCAGTGGCGGGGGAGCGGCGGGAAGAATCGCTGTTCATTGGGGATTCTGTGGTGGATTAAAAGGAGGCAAAAATATATATTTATTTTTCTGTCGGTTTAAATCTACATCATATGATTGGTGTTGGATTGATAACATTTTTTTAAAATAGTTTTTGTGAAAATCATTTTGTATGTGTTACTCTTTATTATTTTGTGTAATATATTTATTTTAATTTTAATATCTATAATATTGTATTCATTTGAGTTATTCTCTTTAATATATTATAAAGAACTAAAAACAAAATTCTCACATATTCGGAAAAAAAAATTGAAAAACCGGGTATTTACTAAGGAATAATAATTTTTAAAAACCAAAAACAAGTAAGCATATAATATGTGAAAAGAAAAGTATTTTTTAACAGTGGTAATAACAATTTAACTTGGGAAAAAAATGATAAGATGAGAACAAGTGTAAGAACAAAAAATATTACCACTAGTTTCTCTTGAAACTTTTTTAATGCAATAAATAAATTGAAACTTTTTTAATGCAATAAATAAATGGTTGATTGTCAAATTCTATGTTTTTCCTTCTTTATTTTAAAACATAGAGAAAGAACATTAACAGAATTTGACAATGGGAATCCAAGGGTGAAAGGATGGGATTGTTTAAAAAAAATGTCTTCATGGATATTTGGTCAACTTTTAGTGAAATATTTGAGTTAATATTATTTGATGTTTTTCTCTTTTTAGTTTTGTCTCACTTATACTTTTTTTCTCTCTCTTAAAATATAAATAAATAGGTTTTTTAAAATATTTGTTTATCATCAACTGATGATGATATGCTAAAGGGTTAATATATGTTTTAGAAGTAATTGATTTACTTTCTTAAAATATCACTTTATTTTTTAAATTTTTTTCCAATACTTTAAAAAGTATTCCTTAGCGGTGGTGACTTCATTATGAGTGATATGTATAGAAAAAAATAATTCAAAATTAAAAATAATATAATAAATAATTAAAATACATTGTTTAACATTAATCAAGACAATGCGAAGTAGGTAAAAGGGATATCAAGTAAATGAATTTTAATCTTAGTGAAATGAGATGTCTTAAGGTTAGGTTAAAGGATATAATATGGAAAACATATATTCAATTATCTAGGTTAGGCAAAGGAAAAAAAGTATATAAAATCCACCTTATTTTTTAAATTCATTTTAATATTTTTTTAAATGAATGATGTATTATTTTATTTAATATATTTTAATTTCTATAATACATATAAAAGTGAAAAAATAGCAAAAATAAATAAATAAATCATAACACAAAGAACTTTAATAACTAAATCATAATTTTAATTCAATCATAAAATTTTAGCTTTATTATTTAGTATTTGTCAAAAAAAAATTATTTGATAAGTAAATGAGAGAGTTAAAAGTTGATAGAATATAATAATATCGTTTTACGTTAAATTCTAAAATTATAATTAGAAAACAAGACAGGTTTTATTCTTTATTATTTAGAATTATTATTTTTTTATAAAATTTCAAATCTTTTCCTTTATCTTCTCTCTAGATATTCTTATCAATATTTTTTTTATTCTTCCTCCGAATCTACAAATTAGAAGATAGTCCAAAATAAGATTAATTTAATTTAAATTGAAATTTATTTTTACTAAATTTTTCTTTTCTTTTAGGATTTTAAACTTTTTTTTTTTTTTTTTTATTTTTTTTTTTTTTTTTTTTTTTAAACTTTTTTTTTTTTTTTTTAACATGTTACTTTTGGTGAAACGCATGTATGATTAGAATAAAACTTAAGAATAATTTTTAACATGAATATATCATGTTTGTTTCTTAGGTTTAACATTTTGAAGAAAATCTAGAGACCTTTAAGCATTTCCAACTCATTATTTTTAATCTAAGAGTAGATTCTTTGAATACCAGAACATTTTTAAGTGAGAGAAGTTAACACTAATTTTAATTTATGTTATGACAGTGAAAAATATATTAGCACAAGGGTTAATTATGAATTGGATTTAAATGTTGATGAAGTTGTTAGTTTTGAAAAGTTTTTCTGAACTTTAGATTTAGATTAGAAATTCAAATGGTTGACTTGTTTGAAATTAAATTTATAATAGGAATTACTAATATAATTGAAGTGGTATTTCATGGTGCTGGTGAATTTTTTGTGTTGATGATGTGTAGCATTTGTATGGTTGATTTCATGATTTTAGAAGATGAAATTTGGTTTCTTATTTGATTCCCATGTTTTAAATTATTATGGGAATTTGAATTAATTGGACCAATATAGCTTGAATTTAGAGTATAACTAATATGAAAATAGTTTGCAATAAAAAGAATAAATTTTATTCATTTGGACCTATTATTGTGTTGATTTCTATATTTTATATCATTACGAGAATTTGAAATCAAATAGACCTATATAATTTGAAGTATAACGAATATGAAAATAGTTTGAAATAAAAGTTATTATATTTTAATTATTTAGAATTATTTTCTTGTATGTTGATATCTGCATATGTCCACACTTTAATCACTTGGTATATAGGTAGTAAGAATTGAATTATATCTTAGTACTCTTTTAGTTAAGCAATGTGATTTATAGTTTAAAAGAAAAATAAATCCTATCAATAGTTTTTATGTTTAGAAAAATATCACTCAAGTATTGGAAAGTCGATAATATGACAATCCATCCACTTAAACAAGAGAATATTTATTTTGAGAAAATTATTACTTAAACAATGATACCTTACATTTTGTAGTTTAACGTTTTGTTTGTTTAATTTCTATTTATAGAATATGTAGTATATGAAAATAATAAATATGTTATATTATTTCATTAATTATATCAGATTTAAATGTGATTTATTTATATGAATTGGTTGTGATATATTATGAAAATTAATAGTTATGATATAGATACTATTAAGTTTTACAAATTATACAAAAAAGTATTAAGTTGGAGAACCAAAAACATAAATTTTACTCGTAATTCATAGTCCAAATATATAAAAAGAATCACGTGTTAAAAATTTGATTTAAGTTTCAGTACACATTAAGAAGTTATCAATCATTCAATAAATACGTAAGTCTACCCTATTTATGACTGCAAGGTAGAACACATAGATGCTGACATGTATCAATATTGAATTTAACATAAGCTTGGAAGTTGCCGAATCTTGTTTGTTATGGTTGAATGAATATTATATTGATGATGAATTTAAGATTTTATGAGACAAATTTTAATACTCAGTGAAAATGATGATTGATGTTGTGATTTTGGGTGAGATAAAATTTAATAACATATTATTTGATGATATTGTATTATGATCTTTTTTTTTTTTTTCAATTCTTTATTAGCTTACTTTGTGTACTTCCTGTTTTGATCTCTATGATGGTTATGCTGTAACAGGTAAATGGTGCACAAAGATGGTGCAAATACATAACACTATGTGAACCGAATTAGATGAACCTGGTTTTGTAAATCTATTATATATATATATATATATATATATATATATATTAATTTTATGTTATTGATATGTATTTAATTATGGTATAAATTTTAGGTAATTTCTCTTTTAGTTTAAAACAATTCAAACTTTCCTTTTTTACTACAGTTTAAAACTGGTAGAAAGTGTAGAACTAATATTTATGTTGTGAAATAAATGTTTTCAACTTTCACACCTACCAAACAAATTTTTTAACTGTGTCAAAGGAAGACCATTACAGCATCAATTAAGAGTAGTGCACAAAACTTAACTCATAACTAAGATTACCATTTTTTTTTCATATAATGAATCAATGATTAAAACTCAAAATTACAACAATTACAAGGACAAAAATAACAAATACATCTTCCTTAATTAACTATTTATTCTTAAACAAATGCATATTTTAATTAATAAAATTAATGGATCATTTGACTATGTGAACATTTGGTGTGGAAGGAAAAGTCTCAGTAAAGAGATGGTTCCTTCTCTCACAATCATCCACATGCCATGCAAATTTTGAAATGCGATATCATTTTATATATTGTATTTACATTTTACGAAATCTTTGGCCTTTGGTCAACACGCATTTAGTAAAATATGACCATGTCTTATACTCTAATTTTCTAGAAAGTAATTCACATATTTTGAAAATAATACAATACTAGTCTTAATCAACAATTTTATAAAGTAAGGAATTCAGTTTAAAAAATAAAATAAAATGTGGAGTTCTGATTACTATTAAAATTTGAAAAATCAAATTTGAACAAATTCGAAGGGTCTAGCGTATTTTATTTTATATATCATACTTTCCATTATATTTTCCTTAAAAAATGAAGAGGAGTTGAATTTCTGAATGTCTTAATTTTTTTTTTCAGTTTTCAAAACTGCTTCTTAAAAAAAATAGACCGTGAGAGTTGAGAAAGATGTGAAAGAAGAACATGAGTAGTAAAAAAGAAAAATCCAAAATAACTTAGAGTTGTCCTAGTCTTTTATTTAGAAATGGAAAAGCATATATATATGTATATATGGAACTTATTTAACAATTTTTGTAGGATAAACAAATATTCAGCCTACATTTATAAAAGCATGTTTCTTTCATAGCTTTTCAACTATTTTTTTTAAAATACAGAAAAAAAAAACTATTTTATAAAACACAATGGTAAATATTGATTCAAAAATCAATAATTGAAATTGTAATTAATTTATATATTATTAAATATATATTTCTAATTATTGGTTTCTTAATTAACCGTTGTGAGTATATTTTATTTTCTAAACTAATATCCTTACTTTACAAAAGTTAATTCGATCCTTTATATAAAATTAAAGCAATACAACAACCTATTAAGAACCAAGTGGTATATTTGGCCTAGTATTAACATGCTTATCATTTTGAGAGCATGCTAAATTTTTCACAACATTATTTTGTTTTAATTTTATAAATACTAGTAGAAAAACCTATAAAAATTATTTTTTAAACTGCGCTGAAGAAGAAGACAAAATTAATTAATCATAGGTATGTGACTGGTAAAGACAAATCGGAGCATGTGATCACATGCGTTCAATCTTTGCTTTCCACCATGCGCGCTCATGGCACAAGTATTGAAAATTGAAATCACCCACAACCAATTCTTTGACCTATGCACCTTTCGTTTATTCGATGTTAGATCTCCACATCAGGGGCACGTGTCAATCTCTCAACACAGATTCATTTTCCACGCAATTCATGGTTCATACCGAATCACCCTCTCAACGCCCCCATATAAAAGACATTGAAACGAAGAAAATAGTTTGGGTGTGACCCTTGCCGCGTTAGGGAGAGAAAGAAAAAGATAGTCTTAATCTTTGTGTGTTTAAAGTTCTAAGCTTTCTAATTCTGTCTTTCTTTTAAGGCTTTTCCTTCATTTTTCTTGTGAATTACTTTCTACCAAACTAAACACAATAGTTTTGAAGCACATAAGAGAGTGTTGGAATCAGAAAGAAAGTTAAGTTATCAACAACATCATGGGTTTTTCAAAGGAAGAGAAATCCAAAAGGGTATTGAGGGGTGTGAAGATTGTGTTCTTCTTAATCACAATGGTTTTCTCACTTCTTATTTTGTCTGCTCCAATTCTATTGGTCATTGCCGATGCACTTGTTCCTTCAGCTCTTCTCTCAGCTTTTTCCACCTCTTCTCTCTTCTCCCATTTTCAGAACTACCATTTTGGATACTCTCTCATTGACATACCCCTTCTATCTATTGGACGATCACTTCTCATCTTATGTAAGTACTTCCATTTCTAAATACCCTTTTGAATTTTAAGCTTCATCAAACTTTTCTAAAGTGGTTTCAGTATTATTTTCCAATTAAAAATTGAATTTTTCTTTCGTAATGGTTTAATGTAAAAGAACATTTTTTAGATAAAATTTCTAATTGTGATTAGAGAAAGATACCAAAGGTGTCTAATTTTGTAGCCAAAAGCAATATTCTGATTGATTCCGATTGGTGGGTATTGTGCAGGTGTTTATAGTTTTTGTGACGGGCCAAAGCTTTCACGTGGGCCTTATCTGGGAGTGACCATGTTATGCTCAGTGATGTCTCTGATATTTGTTTGCTTGAAGGTTATTTACGTGTTTAGCTACGACACAAGTGTTGAAGAAAGAGGATTCGGGTACGATAGAGGCTCCCAGATAAGTCTCTTCGTGTGGTCGTGTTCTTTGGCAGTGGGACATGTGGTTGTTGCCTACAGAACAAGTTGCAGAGAAAGAAGGAAGCTTCTGGTTTACAAGATTGACATTGAAGGTGTAAGAGCTTGTTCTTCTTCTTACTTTATGTCAGAAAAAGATGAAAATGATATTTGTTTGTTTTCTTGTAAATGATTGACCTCCTTGTACATCACATGATTTTATTGAAGAAAATTTCGAAATGGTTTTTCCTTTCTTCATTAATTGAGTTCAATTATTTTTTAAATAGTGGAGTTTAATTTTGATCCATGAAAATTTATGTGATTATTTACACTTCAATGTATTTTAATTAAATACTTTTACATATCTTATCATTACCAATCACTGTCGTTTCATAACTCAACCCTCTAGTTTTCTTCATCAAAATTAATGAACATTTTCTTTTTCTTGTTTCAATGGTACATGGATGATGATAGGTCAAAATCACCATCATTTTATTCCTTGTACATGATATTTTAGTTGAAAATTTTGTATTCATTGTTTCTTTATTTATGTTTACAAATTTTTATAGAGGTCACCTATGTGAATAAAAATATTAGGGCTGGACATGCATGGAATCCAATGCAAAATTATCTAAATTTTAGATTTAAACAGTTAGATTAAAATTAAATTTGAATTTATACGTAAAAAAATTAGTTTAAAATTTTGTATATCCAAATCTAATCATTACATTGGACTTTAAATCTAAATTCATATTTTTAAAAACAAAATATTCTTAATGTTTATATATTAGTTTGATGTTGATTTTAAAATTGATATTTTCTTTCATATTTCGTAAAATTTACAAATAATTAATAATCTAAAAAAACTAGTTTTTATATTTGGTAGTGTTATATTTTAGTAAAAAAATAAATATACAAAATTAATATGTATGCTTCCTAGCAACAAAATAATTTAGTTAGGTTTGTCCAATATTTTATTTATGTGAGTATACAATAATTAAAAACAATGATCACAGATTAACATACTTTTTCATAATAAAGTCATTTATGAACTGTTTTAATATATATATATATATATATATATATATATATATATATATATATATATATATATATATATATATATATATATATAATAGCTATATTATTTAATTATGATTTATGTTTGAATGATTTTATTTATTTTTTAATTTTATGCCGGATTCTTTTATGATACGTTTAAATACTTTTAATTTTATTTTATAATTTAAAGAATAAATAAATATTTTATTTAAGTAAGATATCTTAACATTAGTCAAATTTAGACAAAGATACTAATACATAAACACATATTTGACAATTAATATATCAATAAATAAAAGAATTTCATATTAATATTTATCCTAATAATAATAATTTAAATTCTTAATTATAATAGAATAAATAGATAAATAAAGTGAGCGTATCTCATTTTGTACACACACCCGTAAAAGTTAGAGATGTTAAAGTAAATGAATCTCGGTTACATGGATTAGTTCAACACTGATTAAATTAAAAAGGATCAGCTTAATTTATGATGACAAAAAATTTCAATCCACTGCGAATTCGTGGAATGATTTACTAAATTTAAAAAATATATAAAAATTAATAACATTTTTATTGATGACTTCAAGGATGAAATCGTACTAAGAAATCAACATAATAAAAATCACGGTTCTGAGATTATGAAAATAGTGACGCTTATAGACCATCACAAAAAACTGTAATTATGAGATAAATTAATTAACATGAAGATAACGAATATGTTGTCATATTCTTATTCAAAAAAGAAGACAAAATTCCTGGGTAAACTAAAAATCCTCGTACCAGAAATCCTAGTTATCAAATTGAAACCTGGTCAAAATCATTTCATTTTCCATCATCCCTGAAATGGGAGAATACAATTATATATCACAAAAAAAGGAGCAATGCAAACCATTTGATCCAAATCAGAATACTTCTTCCATGTCACAAGTTGCCAGCCAAAAGGAGAAGAGGAGACCATATACTCGTCATCAAGAATTGCCTTGATCTCATCATGAAACAATGTTGGTGTGGCTGGAATTTTGAGCTTACAAGAAATGGCTCAGATACCTGCGAAGACTGCTGCTGACAACATGTGAGGCCCAAAGGTAACTGTCCAGATTGCATATAGGAACAATTGTGGTATGTGTCATGTGACAGATACTTGGGGCACATTAGAATAGGTTGAACAACCTGCAGAAATAGATAGTGAAAACATAAGGCTTTTGATAAGGAAGCATTCTAATAGGTACCTTGATAAAGAAGCAAATCTTCCAAATGTGTACATGACTAATATTAATGTGATTATGTCCGAAGGTTGGTCAAATAAAGAGAAAAAATTCCTGAGATCTCCATCATGCTACTAAGTACCATATAAAAGATTATTTACCATAATGTTTAGTCCTAATGTAAAGCATGGCATACTCACATCAAAATTTTGGGTATATTGAACATTAGTAAAAAGTTTACTTACTGCAACTTGAAGCAAACTCATCCAACTTGAAAACAATAGAAGTGGTTAGCAAATGATGTAGCTAAATCTTAAAACAGTAGAATATACTGTAGAATCAACAAACAATGACAGGAGATCAATGCTTTTTTAGCCGTTTCACCCTCTGTTTCCCATATACCGAGAAATTGAACGTGACTGAAGAAAACTAAAAACTAATGTGCATACATTCAAGAACGAACAGTCTTATATATACATCATCGGTGATGCAATGTATGAAGGACTTTCTGCTGGACCAGCTAGCAGAATTCTAGTATGTGAACTTAGCAACATACAAAACTAAGCTGTAATAACATGGCTTCTCTCCTACATGACTCCTAAGCAAATAACCTAAATTGTGATTGATAATCTCACTTGGACAATCAACTCAGGAAAATGGCGAAAAGAATTGCAAGTGTGCCATACAAGGATAGGGGTCTCAGTTTTTGCTTCCAACGGATATTTTCCTGCATCGACTGCAATACAAGATTAAAGGGTAACTCCCAAGAGATGTATACGTAGTAGTTACACTTAACACACATTTTTTCTCTTTTAATGTGTATGTGTAAGTTGTTTACATAAAAGCTTAACTTATCAGCTATGTGGTAAAAATTTTGCCATTACTTAAGCATAGATACTGTGGAAAGATTGCAAAAGAAGGATTAAACTACTATAACAAACATTCCTTCTCAGCTTATGGCACAAAGAGATACCTCACACATACATAGCAGTAATTTAGAATATTATTGAACATAAAATAAACAAAACATGTTGCTTGACCTTGTGCTTGGCAATCTGTTCGCTGACCTCCCTTAAGTCACCTTTGGTGAAAATTAATGCCACATTTCCCTGATTAAAGAAACAAACTTAAACATTAAAACTGTCTTCAAAATTTAATGAAATTGCTTCACTTTTACTATTATTATTACTATTATTATCAAAATTATTTTCTGGTACAAGACTCCAAAACAAGGAAGCAAAGTTACCACAAGAAGGGGGACAAGGTTAAGGAAGGCCTTGTTGCCAGTCTTCTGAGCATCCAAGATGATAGAACGTTTCATCAGGGAGTTCTTTCCCATCACCACAACTGAATCAGCATTGAGTCCCCTCCGTATGCCTTGAAGCTGGTTTGAACCCACATTGTCCGATGAAACCACCAGCACCTGACTGTACTCTCTTAGAAGCTTCAACATCTTTGCATCATAAGCTGCCTTAGCCAGTTTCCCCGCCATTGTTGTTAATCACTATAGCTACAAAAAACGACTGGGCTCAGTATAAGTTGTCAAAAATTTCATCGCATAAGAGTTGGTTATTATTAGCGTCACTATTTAGCTTAGCTAAGGAAAACAAGGTACTTACTTTTAAAAATCATAATTAGGGTGATTATTAATAGGCTGGCAATGTAAAGATTTTATACTAACATCTTAATAAAATTGTACTCGTAAAAAATCTCTGTTGGGAATTGGTAGCATTCTTCTAACTAGAAAACATGACTGAAGAAGTAAAGCAAATGGAAGATATGATGATCCATACAAAGCCAGTGTGCAGATTCTCTACTTGTTTTTTTTGTATTGTCCCTCTACTTTGCCTTCTTAAAATATCAAAATCAGTGTAACTTGGAGGCACAGTAGAGAGACAGTACAAAAACAAAATAGAGAATCCAAATTCTACAAAGCCTACTTGATGGTTTACAAATCACTGAAAAACTATGTCTGGCAAGTAAGAACAAACATCAAATTCATTCTAAAGTATTTGACTGAAGCATATAACAGCCAGAAACATAGTATGAAATCATGCATCAGCTACTATGAAACCAGTAGTTCCCTCCATTTACTTGTCTTTATTATCTCAAAAAGTCTAATGGTCGTTGATGAAGCTGATAATTTTTGGAGTAAAAATGAATCATTAACAATAAGCGAGAAAGCAGCTAGCAACACTAAGTAAGCGTGTTATATAATCAAATACTAATCTTAATATTGCCTCATATCTGGTAATCTATCGAATCATGAGCGCTCATGGAAAAGTAATCATAACCACTAAATTGAAGTGCAGCATGGTATTCCAGAACCTGATTTGGTAGACAATACTCTTTGTTGTGGAGAGTAAAGCAATGGGATGCTTCCATTGTCAAAGAACTGACAAACTTACTACAGGACTGACCAATTTCCCTTCGCTGAAGGCTAGAAAATTCTAAACTCCACTCACAATCAAACAGAGGAGCTAAAAATCATTCCATAAAATTGAATCAATTTATAAATAAACTCTTAATCTCAATTGAGGAATTTCTAATTCAATTTGAAGTATAAAATACCAACACTTCAATGGCAGTTACGGTACTACCCCATTTTTTTTATCCGGGTTTCAGCTAAACCAAACCCACTAAATGCTATAAAAAGTTTGATCCAGATACAAAATATGGTGTGTTTGAAAATTTTAATTAATTAGACAGGTTTTGCACAGACAACAAAAAGCTGTGCACTGGTTTGATAGGAAAATAACACCAAATTATGTGTATGTTGGTCTGAAAGTTTATTTCAATTCAGTATTTTCGGCCATCGCAGCTAAATCAACAGTGGCGACAAACCTGTTGAAGAGCGAAGTCCAGCAACCGCGGCACAACAGGGAAGTTGCGGCGGCAACGGAGATTCAGCGGCGGAGCAAACACCAGCACGTCAATGCGAGGCTATCTCGACGCGACGACACAGGGCGCGTGACAACACACGGTGGTTGTATCGTTCCGCACAATGCAATTGCTTTGCTAGGGTTCTCTCCGAACATTGTCTTTTTTTTTTCAGATGGGCACTCTTTTTTTTTCTTGGGTTGGCCCAATAGTAAAAACACGAGAGTGACGATATTATGATAACTTTTTGTATTAATAATATTTCGACTTTTATTTTTTGAATTGATAATTTTATTACACTAGTATTGCAATATAATATTTAAAAAATTTATTAGCTCAAACATTTATGTTATTAAATTATAATTATGATAACAAGTTCTTAAATTTTTTATCAAAAATAAAGAGTGTCAAACCGAAAATTGCTAATATACATAATAGTAAAGATCCATCTACAGTCAAGTTAATATTTTCCTATTCTCATGTATCAAATTATCATTGCAAAAATTCTGTTAATATCATTTTATGTATGAAATAAACCGGCACTCACAATGTGTACTATAATTATGGAATATATTTGTCATTTCTTTTGACAATAAATAACTTGAACAAAAGCTGTAATTATAGAAAAAAAACATATTTGAAAGCTAACTATTGGTCTAAGATAAATTTTTCTTCCACTTCCACACTTGCTCCTTCATTTGGCAGGGAAAGTAAAAATACCTTTTCACACTTTTCATCCCTTTTAATTTTTTAACTGTACATCTCTTTATTTTTTATTATGATACAATTTAAAATACAATTTATTTTTATTACAAATTGCATAGTTTGAAATACAAACATATTACACAATCTGATATTTTATATTTTAAATAATATAATCCAAAATATAAATTTTATAATAATATTTTAGTATTTTTGAAAATAAAGAAAAACACAGAGGTGCAGAAAGAAATACTCCTGATCTAATTCGTTAATAGGGCAAAAAATATTGTTGGGCTAGAATGGGGCAAATGCTTCCTGCACTATCATTTTGTGACTTGCACCATATTAGTCACAAGAATTGTCTAAAATATTCTTGGTTATTTATATTTAAAAGATAAATTTTCGTTTTTTTCCTGTGACTTTTTCATCGTAATTAATAAAATTCACACCAAAAATTGACACTACTTTTAACTCAAATTTTAAGATATTAATTTCTGAATTTTTTTCTTATATATTATTTAACTTTTTTATATTTACTTATGAGATTAGACTCAGTTTAAATACCTTAATCTTCTTCTCAAGTTTCATAATAATTTTCAAACATATTTTTTAAACACCACTACCTCACGGCTGTCCCCTGAATATAACTTTGAAATTAGCAAGATAAAGTTTTGTTACGCCCCTGTAAGAATTTCCAGTAACAATAGCAGCAGAAAATTTTGACTCTCATAGCCTATTTGCATTCACTGTTAGTTACATCATTGGATATTGAGCTCATGTTTCTCGCCAATATTTTATTTGCTATATTTTGTTTTAGTCCCCTAACATTCATTTAAACTTTTGGCACTTTCACATATATTTTTTATGCAGAACTGAGAACACTTACTGCATGGTTTTCTTTTTAATAGTAATTTATTATGGTATAAGTAAAAGGATGTCTTGTTGTAGGAATTAATCAAGATTAATTTAAGATGGATGATATACAGAGGTGGATTTAGCTGAACTGTTATATTAGGGTGATGAGGGTTTTGATCTTACACATCCTCATTTCCCATCCCTCACTAAGGTCTACAAACACATTCCTTCCTTCCTATAACCCCTAAAATAAATTATATGTAACTGCTAACTGGTGGATATAACATTATTACTTAATACAATGGACATTAAACTAATCTATAATCTCTGCTTCTTCTTCTTTGCCCTTCTTTATTTGATGCCTGCCCTCATGGCGATTTACTTGCTCTGGACTCCTCTCTACGCTTCACTATGATGGGATACCTCTTCTGCGTCCTAGTGGTTGGGAAAAACACCAACTTGTCTTCTTCTGCAGGAAACCAACTGCCACAAAAGGGAAATAACATTATGTTAGGATACCAGAGTAACAGAGTGTTTTCACTCACACAGCTAAAATTTGAGTAGAGAAAAGAGGAAATTGACACAGAATATTTTACGTGGAAAACCCTCAACAAATAAGGGAAAAACCACGGGTAACGGTAGAAAAATAATTTTACTAAATGGAAGAAATTACAACACCTCACTTACAAGGAGAGAACTTACTCACTAGAAAAACCTCACAGGAGAA
>Ga0209700_105495_pt1 | contig 21305 bp, 10 predicted proteins | sample SiratroredBW_FD_187528 | JGI IMG/M metagenome (GOLD analysis project Ga0209700, IMG submission 187528) | Root nodule microbial communities of legume samples collected from California, USA - Siratro red BW (SPAdes) (version 2) | ecosystem: Host-associated > Plants > Roots > Nodule | place: USA... | reverse complement strand
TTTTTTTTTTTTTCCTTTCCTACAACTATGACATATTTATGTTAAGAGAGAATGAAAGTTAACTAAATTTCAAAGATATAAATAAGGTGAATTGCAAACAGTAGGTTGAATATTTGTGAATGAATTAATGTGAAATTGGTTTTCTTCTAGTTATGGTTGGTTTTATTATATAAAGAAACGTATACCTCAGCTCTTGAATTTGGAGTAAAAGTTAAATATTACAATTTTGGAGTGATATTGATGAGATTAATTTATAGTCGTGATTATAGTAATGAGAAAATAAAGTTTATATAACTCTTTAATGTAGTTTTTTTTTTCTTTTTAAGAAAATAATGATAAGTAAATAATATTTATATAATTATCTACATATTTCTTTTTAAGAATAAATGGTCATAATATAAATTTAGTGTGTTGCTATTAAATAAAATGATTGTTTGAATCCAACTAAATTAGGATGAGGATATTTTGAATTGAGGAATAAGTGAAGCCCAATCAAATAAAATTTTAATCAAAATAAGTTTTTTTTTTCATACAACTATAAGATTTTTATGTTGTTGTATGGGATTGAATTTATACATGTATGTCTAATTTAAAATGGAGAGATAAACTTCAGTTAATTTATATTTATAATAATTTATTTGATTCTTAAATCAAGTTTTCTAAGAATGAGTTGAGTTTTCCTAACTCCTTTCTTATTATGTGGTTTGATTTGGTGTGAGAATTTTTTTTTTGGGGTTAGATTAGGCAAATCCGATAAATTATGCCTTACGTGTATTACAAAAATATATTTTTTGACGTACCTTTATAATATTGCCCTCCAAGTTTAACACGCAACTAGGCAAGTACAAAACGTAATATACATTATAATAAATTTAGGGCATTTATTCTAAGTTTCCCTATTAAGCATTTGGATTTTGTTTAATTAAAAAATTACTAATGCCTAAAAATGGCTAACTTTATTTATTGTGGTGTAAAAGCGACAAATTATTTTAAGTATTTCGAAAGTGGAACGTATATATTTCTAATATCTATTTCTTGAGTGGATGCATAAACCAAATAAAAATCTCCTTACACCTATGTTTAAGTTATGCAAACACGTTAAGTGAAATATTTAACAAATTTAAAGCTTGCAATGATATTTTGATTTTTTTTAAATTGCATAATATGAAAAAAAATATGTAAGTTGATTTGATGCACCAAATTTTCATATCATATTTTAAAAAAGTAGTCATAAAAAGACTATCACAAAATAACCAAATTTACCGTGAGGTTGGAGCTCTTTTTTTTTTTCCTTCGTATACCACATTTATTGATTAATATTTTTTTAATTAATAAATAGTCAACACGACAATGAAAATGTTTATAACAACTCGTTTGAGTTATTGAACTGAACTAGACTTTTTATTAAGGGACTCTTATACACTCTGATTAAATACAAGTGAAATAAAAAAAGACATAACACAAAATAAAATAAAAATAAAGTAAATAATACAATTGTTGAGTAGATAAAAAAAAAAAAAAAAAAAAAAAAAAAAAAATATTAAAAAAAAAAAAAAAAAAAAAAAAAAGGAGTTCAAACTTCATTTTACATCAATAGAAGTGAATAATGTAAACCTTATTTTAATTAGCAATTAAACTTAACTTAGAATTCAAATTTTTAATATATTATTTTCCCCTCCATGCTAGCTATGAAATTTTATTACGTGAAACACGTTTTTTCTCTCCTTTTTTTTTTTCTTCCAATTCTCAGTGTGTTCTATCTTTATATTAAAACAAATAAAGAGCTAGAATTTTAAATGTTGAAAACATTGTCGAAATTTAGATTTTAGGTTCAAATATACATATGTAAAGTTAGTGGCGGTTCAAGGCTTTAGGAGACTTAAAGCGAATAAAAAAAATGAGATCTTTTTTGAATTAATAAAATAGTTAAAATTATAATTTTTTTATCTAAAATTTATTTTTCAAGCTTTTTATGATGCAAAATTATATAATAAATTATTATAATTAATTTCATTTAATTTATTTTTCCAATAAACAATAAAGTTAATCCGTTTAATCTTTGTTGAAACATGTTATCTTAAATAAGATTTTATTAGTTTAAGTTTTGAAAGACTCCTTTCAGCTGAAACAACAAATACTGGAATTGTTAATATTATTCTATATATTGTATATGCATTTGGAAAAGAATTTATTTATTTTATATAATTAAGAATGTCAATTGGTTTATCATTTTTCAATCCTATAATCTCCTTTAAGATATTTAATTCTGAAAATAAATCTAACCCATCAAGATCGAATAAATTATTATTTTTCAAATACTTTTCAAGGTTTAAGCATTTTTCTTTCAAAAGTACACAACCCAATAACTTTAATGAATTTCCTCATTTTTAATTCAATGAATATGTTCTTGATCAAATTCTGCAATCATTTCTATCAAACTTAAAAAGTTTCCATTACTTTCTTGTAGATTTTCTTATTTTTTCCACCTAAGGCTAAGTTATTTTTACCAAGGGTTTTAATAACAACAATAATTCTTAACAACACCTTTCCCCAGTGTTCTTTATCTCTATTTATTTGTTCTTGAACATGTTTATCTATTGTTTTATCTTTTGACAATCTCATTTCCAGATCAATCCATGCATTCATATTAATAATATGTTCATCACATATTTTATGGCTCTTTAACTTAGCACTAAGATTTCTCCAATCTCTACTACCTTCGTTACCTAGTTTACTAGTACAACTAATAATATTAAACAATTTATAACAAAAACAGAATACTATATCTAAATCTGCAGAATAAATGATCCATTTTTTTTCATGTTTCTCCCTCTTAGAAAATGTTTGGATATAATATGATACAAAGTTTCTCCCTCTTAGAAAATTTTTGTTGGATATAATATGATACAAAAAAGTGTCTTGAGTATTTATCTTTTGGAAGATCTATATTAGTTATCCTAAAAGTTCCTTTTTTTACTAATAAGTCTCTTAATTTTGTATCAATATCCTCTCATTGACTTGGATCATATATATTTTTAATATTAGAATCATTTTGTCTTGCAATTTCATTCTCATTATCATGAGTTTGTGAATTAGAATAACCTGATTCAAATTTTCTAGTTGTCATATTTGTATATTTTTATATAAAATTAAAAATTATAATATCTGAATATAACTTATGAGTATATTAAAATAAGTCTAAGTTAAAAAGATAAAACCTGATTGTCAAGACAATAAACTTGATTGTAGAGTGAACACAAACTCTTCCTCAATCAATCTACTATTCTAAGTCTCCAATCAATCTACTGCTCAAGTCTCCAGATAAGGACACACGACACACATATAAATGCACAGTATAAAATAACATATAAAGAGATGATATGAATCCGTTGGAATATAGGGAAGAGATAAATTAAAAAGTTTTGATACATAAGATTCCTTGACTGTTCAATTTTTTTAAAATATTATTAATTTATTATAAGAAAGTTTCAAGAATATTATTCATTAAATAGTATTTATAGTATCGATACAAATATAAAGTTATTAAATAATATTTATAGCACCAATGTAAACTTAAAGTCAATTTAAATATTTAATTTTTAACTTTTTTATTTTAATAATATGAGTAATAAAATTTTTTAGACTTTTGAGGCCTTGAGGTCTAAAGCATATTAAATTTTTTTAGAGACCTTTGAGACTTTGAAGCCTAAAACTATTGCTTTACCTGTTTGGACCTTAAGCCACCCCTCTGAAACTTGTCAAGTTTATATCAATAAGCACTGAATATGGGGCCTATGTTTATTAGGTTATTATGTTATACACGTGTTCACTCCCTCTTTTCATATTGACTTTGTTGATCATTGGTACGATATTTAAAATACACTAAGTTACATGCCTAATCTTAAACAAAAATATAAATGCATTTATAAGATGATTTATAAGATGATTTGTTTCCTATGAAGTTTATTCTATTCATTAAATGTATATGAAAACAATAAAGAAAAAATAGCGTTGTTTAATAAATGATGTTAGTTAGATATGTAATGAACTTTTACTTTTCTTTTTTGACAATTATTTATTTATTTGTGATTTAAAAACGAATTTATATTTTAAAGAATTGTATTTAATTTAGGTACATTACATAAAAAAAGGTTGAAATTATCGATAAATTTGTATCTGTAAGTAAAATTTCAATTGTTAACGACTTTTAACGACAAAGACGATCAATTTATTTAAGAATTTATCTATCAATTATTATCAACAAAAATTTAACCGTAAATTTAATGGATAAAATTCTTCAATGAATTAACTATCAATTTAATATATTGGTAAATAACCTTCCAAATTAGTAACGGATTTAATCTGACAATAACAATAATAATAATATCTATGATAGTAATAACATTAATAATAATAATAATAATAATAATAATAATAATAATAATAATAATAATAATAATACCAATAATGATAACAACAAAAAGAGTAATAATAATTTTAATTGTAATAATAATAATTATTATTATATTTTCATAATAAGAATAATAATAAGTATATACTGTTGAAAGTCTTTTCTTGTGTAATGGTTATAAGTATTTTTAATTTAAATAAAAAATATTTCAAACTTTATATATATATATATATATATATATATATATATATTGAAATTAAAATGATGTTTAGATAATAAAGAAAACGAATATAACAACATTAGATACTAGTTTAACTCGAATTAAGAATGGGTTAAAATTGTCACTTAAAAATTCAAATGCAAGTAAACATTCTTGGAAATTTAAAATTCAAAATATTTAGTTTATTTTACACAAATTTTATTTATTTATTTATTTATTAATAGTTAAGATAGATAAATGCTCCCTAATTAGTTTACTTGAAGAGGGATATTTTCTTATTAAATGTGACCAACTAAATCATATTTGTTTGGCCGATAAATTTACGAAAAGTATTAGAATGAAGTGACTAACAATATCATTTCAAAAGGCACCGACTTTAATCTTTTTATCTAAGACATAACAACGATGATAATTACAAAAGTTTTATCAACACCACATTACCCGCACTTCTATGTTTCAACTACTATATTCCCTCTCGTCGTTTTGTTTCATTTCTCAATGTGTGTAACTTCTAACAACGTGTGACTTTGTTCCATTATACCCTTTCGCTTCAAATCCATGTCCAATGGAAAAACATGTTCACATCTCAAGCACACAATTAAATTACAATTAAACCATAATAATGAAATTTGGTTGACCATTGTGAGTGTAATTAATTATCTTTAGAATGTTAACGATGATCCGTAATTATAAATCCTTTCTTAGCGCAAATAAAGAAATTTCAAAACAGTGAATAGGAAGCTTTCATCATGCACTTTATTCACTGTTTCTTTCCTCTATGCTCCATGGAATATAACGAGCATTTATGCTTAAAAAAAAAGATGTGAATCTAGGTATATAGAATAAAACCATACATGGTTCGTAAAAAAAATAAAAAAAATACATGGAAATAGAAGTGAAGCAACCGGTACCTGGCTGACATTGAATTAAAGAGATGAATATTTGGGATAGAATAACAAATTTTGAATTGTGTCTTATCATAGTTTATTTAGTGCAAAGTGGTCCTTGCTCATTGCATCCAAACATTACCCCACAAAGTTCCTTAGGGTTTTTGTCTTTTTGACCTACCAAGTTAAGCAGAAGATGGACACGCCTCGAGTATAAAGTTGAATAAAGAAAAGGGTTGGGAAAGAAAGGCAGAAATAAGAGATGCCATTAGAATAATTATTATTGGTGAAAAAGGTTGAATAAGCTCTAGTTGTGCTCAAGTTTGATTGGCACACTAACCAAAAACTAATGTTGAATGTGATGAGGAGCAAGTGGAGCAAAGATTCTCAACAACAGCCTTACACAATATCATATGGATTGCCTCTCAAAATTCCTGTTGGCTGGCTCAGCACGAATGTATACGATACAATCATTCTCAAGGACAAAGTGCTTTATGTATGCTTCATGCATTGTAAAATCACCACATATTTTGTTTCACTGTCACACAAGTTTTAAATTGTAGATATAGTCACATTCTGTGTCATAGTTGAAAATTGGATTGCCATGATTAGAATTTGAAAGATTAAGATTCTACAATGATATAATACATAACAGAATTGAACTTCAGAGATTTAAATGGCATAATTCGGATAAAGTTACTGAGTAAGAAGCACATAAAACATAAAAGCACAATTGCATGGACAACTCATCCATCCTCAAGTGGCAAGGCATTTTTTTTTTTTCTTTGTGATAACTTCGAATTATTTCTGGTTATACGATTTTGATGGGATTGGGGGAATTTCTCTGAACCATCCATTTTTAAAGTAATGTTCTCTTTTTTTCTTGTCCCCCATCCTTGTGCTATCTCTAGGGTGTTATATATTAGTATCCTCTTATTTCATTTATTCTTCACTTTTTTTGCTTCAAATATGAAGTTGCAAAAAACCAAACAAACTTAGTCACTTTACATGAGGACATGCAAAAGTTTTAAAGAAATTTTGCATACATATTATGTTATAACCATAAAAAAGTAACGTTTCATAAGATTTTTGTTTTTTTGTGTGTGTATGTGTTCATTATTGATTGCCTTAGCTAGTGTGTTGTGAAGTGGAAAAAGGATTATGATATGATATTTGATGGTGGAAGTTAGGTTTTTCACGAGAAGAGTGGTAGGAGTTGTGGTTGGTGAAGTTGATGACACAGCAGAAGAACAAAAGGGATTAGCACGAGACAAATGTAAATATTGGGAAAGTGGAAACGATATGATGATGAGAGAGGAGGTGGTGGATTCTGAAAGTTGGTTATGGAAGAAGCTAGGCCTCCATCATATATTGAGGCAGTGCCAGATTCTATCTAGAAAGAGAAAAGAAGAGGAGTCCGTGGGATGGGCTAAGTTCCATGTGAAATTGTCACATGTAAAGAGAAGGGCCATTAGCTTCTGAATGAAGATGTCCCTTTTTCTGATATCCCCTCAGAATCTTATCGAACGCATGTTGGTTTGACAATTGACAACGAGAGAAAAAAATGTTAAAAAGAATTTCTTTAACAGATTTTAGAGATCATTTACCAAAGAATTTTGAGAAAGTCTGAAAACATTTGTAAGAAAGAAAAAAAGGTAGATTTTTAGTTAGTATGACTTGCACAATTATATTGTTGAAAGTTTATAGTAATAGTACAGAACACGGGTATTGTCTTAAAATTGAGAGAGATTCATGAGAAGGGTAAGTTTTAAGATTGACAAATTCACAAAGTCAAAAAATGGAGGTTCAGATGAGAGTTAAACTTAAAGATGATTTGGAAGTTGAAGGGGAAGAAGGACAAAGAGTACGTCTTCACTGAGGCCTCACTTATTGGGTATCTAAATGATTATAATGTGAATTATCGTACATGAAGAAAAGGACTTGCTAAATTATAGCCCCTCATGCGTGTTCATGTGCAGATACAGAGACTGAACTGGTCTTCAACCTACTTTTTCTCAGCGCCTTCCATTTTGTATCAACCGTTCATTCTCACATCATATAAGACGTATCCAATTTCACCACTGCTGTCTATTTTCAACGATCCCAAGTGGATCTTGTGCCATTGTAGGATGTTACCAACACTTTTTTACACTTTCTCTTTAATTTCTTATAGTATGGTCTAAAATTTCGTGAATATTATCCTTAATACATTAATTAAGTTGTTGCCATTTGAAATTCATGGGTCCAAATCCTGGAAGTGTTCTTCTGTTTTTATTTATTTTTTCCAGAAACAGTCTTCAGCTTAAAGTATGATTGTGTATTACATGCTCAAACCCGTATGTGAGCCACCAAGGAAGTATAACTCAGGCAGTGGAACAGTATGTATAAATGATTGTACAAGGGCTTATATTTACTTACCATTCATTATGATAGAGTCCGATGCATTATGCTACTCCATTATGCAATCATGCTGCCTCCACCAAATAACTTAAAACTTCTATCAAGTAAATCGATATAATCTTTCATCAAATAATCGATAAAATATTTAAACGTTTCTCCGATGCAGTTTTTTCATGTTTTGTGCCATCATAATTGCCAGCCGAATACTGCCCTTTCATTACGACTATTTCCTTCTGTTCAACAGTACAGTTTAATATAACTTTTTGAATAAAAATTTCATTGTTTAATAGAAGTTCCTAAGAATCGCGTAACGAAGTTTTATACTAATTACTACGCTACTCTGTAAATTGCAACTATTTTATATAAACAATGATGGATACACTAACATTGTTTAGACGACCCAACCAGTCCAACGACAATTACAGCCTCAACTAAAGACTGCATCAATCACAACCCCGCAGAATTTTGTCCGTACGATAAAGGGCGAGAAAAATAACTTGGCTGCAAGTAGCAGTAAAAAGGCATCGAAAGGTATTTGTTGACTGTATTCGCCAGCGGTTTTGTTTCTGTTAGGTGAGTTCCAGTGCCATGGTTAACAAATAAACTAGTGAAATAAAACTAGAATATGCAGAGCACGAGGGGGAAAGGCAATACAAGGCTAGATTTACTGTTATGTGGAGTATAAGAGTTGGCCGATAACGAGGGCATAACCAAAAAGGGAAAGAATTTATAAATGCATGTCTAGCAGAGCCAGAATCAGCTTTCAATCATTGGTTCAGGACCAGATGGTTCTGTGCGACTTCTATTTGCTTGATGGACGGAGTTAAACAAAATGTCCTTGATGACCTACACAGAAGAAATTGAGCATTATTTGAGCATCCAAGCAAGGAATAATTTAACGAGGCGCAGGGAAGGGCGGGGGTAGCAATGCAAGTCACCTGTGACATCAGACCGTGCACTTGCTCCACAGTTATTTTTGCACTGTCACGAGTAATTTTAGCAAGTGCAGATTCTTCCTGCAAATCATGGAAATGTCAGTATGAGGTATGCAAGGAGAGAAAAATTGTGGGAGAGCGTAAAAAACGTTAACATGCATTGGGCGGCATTCATAGATGATCGTAAACAAAGTTGATACAGAGCAGCTTTAAATTATCAACAGTCAAAGACCTACTATACATTTGCATGGTTATGGTTTTGTCTCAGTTTCAATTTTCTCGTCATTAAAGTTACTAAAAAACTATAGATTAAAAAATTCAACAAGAATCAATCAGGAATTTATAATTTGTCCTAGATTTTTGCTTGTGACAACTGCATACTTTTTTTCAATAGAGAAAAAAAAAACTTTTTGAAGAATGGGATTCAAGAAACGGAGAATCCAAAAACTGAGAATAGTTTAGCGCTCCATTTTTTGGTAGGGAGAATTCTCACATATGCGTAACAGTTGGCCACACCACCACAGCATATATTATATACAGTTTTGGCAGCATGCATATATTCAATGGCCATATCCATCATCTTCACATAGAGGGTAATAATATATACAGAAATTCTACACAGTGCAGGAGAAATGCTCCAACACAGGAGTAAATTTCCATCATGGAAATGTGGAAACGATATTTATGTAGCCCAACGATATCATGTAAACTAATCACACATCACATAGTATTTTCTATTTTGTGCATGTTGCATGTGAGCACAAGCCCACACATATCTGTAGAGGTTAGTAATAACAGTAAATTGATCCAACTAAATCTAAGATGTCGTCGAGAAACCAATATTACAAATTAAGCAAGCAGAATATTAGCAGTCTTCAGCAAAACTAATCAGGCACCATGTGCAGTCTAGTACTCCAGTAATCCCAATATTTGATTCTTTTACAATTGACTTGGCCAACAGAAACAGGGCCCCAGTGGTGACAATTGACAACACAAGTCGAAAATGCATTTATTCAATATCTGCAATGATTTTTTTGTTGTGAAAACAACTCACTTAAAGGGAAAAGTAAAGATTAAAATAAGACAAATTGTGATTCTCTTTCTTTAGCTATAACTTAGCCAAACAGAACCAGGGCCCCCAGTGGCAACAACCTCATTCTGGAATACATGTATCCAGTATTTCCAATAATATTGTTATTGTGAAAACAACTCATTTGAAGGGAAAGTAAGGATCAGATATAAAGACCAGTTGTGATTCTGTTTTATTTGGTTTGGGAGGATGGGATGGAAAATTGACAACAAACTTGTACAAGTTAATGAGGTTGGAATTCCTCTAGCAACAAAAAGTGAAAAATACAATGAAAAAAAAAAAATAAAAAAAAAAAAAAAAAAAGATGCCAAAGCAGCAGTTAGTCCACAAACTCGACCATCCAACATCTAGGTCTTGATTATTGTTGTAACAAATTTGATTGATGAAAGACAGTATCAAACAACTTTACCAGCTAAGTTGGCCAATGTCTAACAGACAGTCATTCATGATTATGATGGTTTAATGAAAGGTAAACTAGTTACAAGTAAGACACTTCCAAACCCCTCAAAAAGAATAAACCAACAAGATTCATGATTAGTTTAATAGAAGGTATTGAATCAGAATGAATTAGGATGTTCTATATTATTGGTATCTAAATTTTCAACCAGTTATGACGAGTATGGTGGATCCGATAAAGCTATATCAGTTTTAACAGTGACAAAGTTCATACATATTAATTCTCGTCAATTGTATTTATGCTACTTTCTTTTTTCTTGATGAAAAAAAAAATGATTTTGATAGGGGAACTACTACCACCATTTAGGGCTTTTTTTTTTTCTAAATTTAAGCAAAATTAATTTGAATTGTTGAACATAATTAGGATGTGTGCCCACCATCCTATATTTATATTGAATTTTTTTCAATGGAAAGCGTGAGAATTAGTTTTCCAACACCAAAACCGGCAGGGTCATAATAATTTATGCAAATCCAATACGACCCAAAATAATAAAAAGCGAAAAAAGTATGTAAGGTAAGAAAAACTCTTGCAAGCATATCTTGATGTTGAGTATAGCACTTGAGCTACAAAACGTGAGAAAATCCATCCATGACATGTATAACTTTAATACTGATGACATTTGGTATAAAACCATACAACCAAGGTAGTCAAAATCACCTAAGTGTGAGATCCTATGTGTCTACAATCTACCCCTCCGTCTCCAGTCTTGAGTTCGCTCAAGGTGGTGAGTTTGGTGGATCACATCAGATCACCATTGCAAATCGCAACTCTAGTGAGTGCAGCGTTCCTTGCTTGCAAGTTTGGGAGCAGTTGTCGTCACGGCCTCAATGTTCCTCACGGCAATGCCTCTTGCAGTCTTAGTGCATTTCGTGGTGCCTGTCACAGCACCTACCTTTCTCTATTTCTAGGTTATTCTCTTGGTTTGGGGTGCATGACCCAATTTTTTAACCCGAAACTTAAGCCCATATTTTTTTCCTTAAAAGCCTGATTACTTAACCCAACTCACCTCATTGCCTAAAAACATCAAGCAACCCCATGGAAAGCACTGCCTAAAAATTGTTGAGTCATGACTGCCTCTCTTCCATAACTAAAAAATGTTGCATACCACTCTCTCTCCCTTTACCAAAAAACAAAAGACTTACGCTCTCCCTTTGGCTATTTAATATCACTTCCACTCGCTCTCATTCCATTCATCTTTCACCCTCTTTGTTTATTACCACTGAACCGCAACATACCAATCTGCTCTTCCTTTACAATAAACCAAATTCTATCGCACCACAAATTATTACTTATCCTTGTAAGATGTTTTTTCCGCAATCATTGAAATGACTTCAAATCCAACTTCAAACTCCTCTATACCCATGGCTCCAAAACATAGGAGTGATATAGCCTGGAATTATTGTAATTCAGTTGGTGAAGATACTAGGAAGCTTCAATTCAAATACTTACAGAACATAATAAAAACGAGAGAGTTTATCAGTTGAAGCATCACTTGGTTGGTACTCAAAAGGATGTTGGATCTTGCAAGGGTTTTAATGATAAAGTGAAGAAGGAAATATGTGAAATTGTTGTTGGTTTGCAACAAAACTTGATCAAGAAATCAAGCTTTACTAAAGAGGAGGAAAGTGCAGAAGCTGGTGAGAAAAGAAAAAACAACAAAAGATTTGGCTGACAAGAGTCCTAGAAATAATTTTAAGTAGTTAGCGCACAAGCCACCATCAACACCATGTTTAAGGCGTGAGAGAAGAAGCATTATTTGGTTTTAAGGCATGACCTTGGATTTAAACATCCATCCTATCATGAGATTAGAGTCAAATATTTGAAAGAAAGTGAAAAATACAATTCACTTGCTTTACAAGCAAAAAGGGATGAATGGAAGAAAACCAAATGCACAATTATAATCAATGGCCGGAATGATAAGAAAAGCAGGAAAATAATAAACTTACTAGTGAACAGCCCAAAGGGAATTGTGTTTCTGAAGTCCATAGATACATATGTTATATCCAAATCAGATGAAAAAGTTTTTGAGATGATGAATACCATTGTTGAAGAGGTGTGGGAAGACATTGTTGTCCGGGTTGTGATAGATAATGCAGCAAACTACAAAGTTGTTGGTTAAATGTAGATGGCAAAGAGGAAAAGCCTACTTTTGGACACCCTATGTTGCACTTTGTATCAACTTAATGTTCGAGGATTGCTAAGAAGATCCCAATTCATGAGGAGACAATTTCAAGAAGGTAAAAAATTTATGACCTTTATCTATTAAAGAACTTTTCTCATTTCTCTACAACATTTCACAAAAGGAAGAGACTTGGTGAGGACAGGCATTACTTACTTACTTTGCCACATCTTACTTGACATTAGGGTTCCTTCATGAAAACAATGGAACTTTAATTAGAATGTTTACTAGTAATGAATGGAAGTCTGGTAGGTTTGTTAAAACGCAGGATGGAAAAACAGTTGAGGATGTGGTTTTGGATAAGGAATTTTGGAAGAATATCATAACTTGTTTGAAGGGTGCATTGCCTCTAGTTGAAGTGCTTTGATTGGTTGATTCGGATCAAAAACCAATCATGGGGTTCATTTATGAAGCAACGTACCAGCTAAGGAGAAGATACAAAAGGCTTTCAATGTTGCCAAAAAAACCTATCCAATCTAACTGTCTATAAATTTATTTATTTAAGTGATTTTGAAACTGAAACTGAAAAATAAATCAATGCAATATATTTTCGTTAGCTATTTGCCTTTGTGGAACATCATTTGTGAAAGGTGGGACAAGCAACTTTATAGGCCTTTGCATGTTGCAAGTTATTTCCTAAACCCCAAATGCATTATTGTTCTAATTTAAAGCTGATTTGGAACAAGGTCCAATGGATGTCTAACAAGAATGGTGAAGGATGAGGATGAACAAACTTTGATTGATGTTCAAATCAACAATTTTTGGTTGTCCCTTAGCTACTAGGTCAATTAATTTAAAAACTCCAACAGATTGGTGGAAGTCCTGATGGTGATGATGAGCATCCAAAACTCCAAAAATTTGCCATTCATATATGAGTTTGACATGTAGCTCCTTTGGATGTGAGCTTAATTGGAGTTCCTTTGAGATGGTAAGTTAATATTAATGAAAATATACATCTAGAATTGAATTACCAGTCTACTACTTATCATATTTGCCTTTGCATTTGTTTAGGTCCACACAAAGAAGAAATAGGCTAAAAGCAAAGCACAATGAATGATGTTTTCATAATGGTTATTCAAAATTAGCTAAGAAGCAAACAAGAAATCCAATTCAAATTAATATTGTTGACTGTTCATCGATGAGTGGATCACCCAGAAAGGATTTCATCATAAAAAAGTGACTCTGTCATGAAAAACTTCAATAATCCAAAGAAAACCTCAATACACTGATACAGAACTTCTAATAAATTAATGAAAATACTGTAACTTGTAAAGAAACAGTCACTCACCTCTTTCTTTCTAGGTGTCGGTGCTATTAGTGGCCCAAAGCGTGAGTGTGCCAACTGATTCTCTGCTTGTTCTAGCTTTTCAGCTGCAACAGGAATATTCCAACTGAGACACCCATACTTTCAAAACATAACACTATCAAATACACAACATTTTAAAGAGAATTTCAGAACCATTCTAGTCGACAATAAATAAATCATTATACACACACACATTCACTGCAGCAAAAATAGTACCTAAATCAGAGATCTGTCCAGCAACATAATCTCCATTGCCCAGCAGAGGAGAAGACGACAATGTATTCACCCAATACTTGTTCCACAGGAGATCCAACAGGTGTGAATCAAGAGATGACTTAAAGTAAGTGATATCCAAGGCATAATACTGCAAAAGCACGCGAATGGAATTGAACAAAAACTAAAAAAAATATAAAAATATTATAAATAAAAATTGGCAAACAGCAGAGCAAGAAGAGAGACCTGTTTACAGTGGACACCAAAGTCCTCAATCTTATTGAGAGGAATAGTTTGATACTCAGAAATAGGCTCATCCGGAGGCTTATACCCTTCAGGATAAGTCCTGAAAGCCCCAATCTCAACCTTCCCCGCCGAAACAGTCCTGGTGGGATCAATCACAACCGCCAGAAACGGCTCCTGGAACTGCTGATTCAGCATCTGCGTCGAAACATCGATCCCCGACAGCCAGCATCCATACCCAGGGTGAGAGTGATACCATCCCACAACATTCTCCAACCGCCCAGCCTGCAAAAGAAAAAGTTCGATCAAAATAAATTCGAATTAGGGTTAATGCTAGGGTTTAAGCGAAGGAACCTGTTTGTTGGTCTGGGAATAATCGACCATGTACTCGTACGCATCGGCCTGAGCATTGACGCGCGTTTCCGTGCCTTCGACGGGGAGAGCGAAGGCGTCCATCACGATGATGGCGTCGGCGTCGGTCTTGCCCTGCATGAGGCCCATGACCTCGATGGTGCCGCCGGAGCGCGCGTGGACGACCATCTTGAGTAGCGCGAGTGCGGAGATCTTGACGCGCTTGAAGTAGTGAGGGTCATTGGCCCAGGGCTTGTCGCGCTGGAACTCGTTCTGGCCGGCCTCGTCGTAGTAGAATATGGAGTCGTCGGCGTTGGCGGCGGTTGCGGTGGAGGAGGAGACGGCGGCCGGAGTGTCCATGGGGATGATGTTGTTCTCGAGCTCCCATGTTTTCTGTGCGATCGCCGATGAAGACGATAACCCTTCCATTTCTTTGCCTTATTTTCTTCTCTCTTCACTATGCCACACTCTTTTGCTGTCTCACTATACTCAAATTTGAATTACCATGTGTTCTTTTATTTTTTATTTCACACTGGATTTACTTTTTTAAGTTTTTAATTAGTTTCGATAACATTATTTGTATTTTATGCAAATGTTTTCACTACTTTCTATAACGTGTAAAATAAATTCACATATCATATTTTTAAGGATAGCATATGTAAGGTAAAATATCATTTTGTTGTAAGTTACTGTTCTTCAATTATGTTTTATTGATAATTACACATGTTTGTTGTTTTTAATAATTCACAGTGTAGTATGTTTTTAACTTATGTTTTATTGATAATTACACATGTTTGTTGTTTTTAATAATTCATAGTGTAGTATGTTTTTAACTAATTTTAATAGATATTCTTCATGACTTAAAATTTATATTGATAATGTAAATTTTTTCTTAATAAATTAATATTTTTTTAAAAGACATTAAATAATTAAAGCATTACAAATATTAAAATTTTCTTATTTTTTATTTATTATTATTTTATTATATTGGCATAATGTATTTATAAATCTTTTCTTTATCTGATTCTCTTATTTATTTTCTTAATTATTTTGAATTTTTCACTTATTTTTTTTATGATTTTTTCAATGATTCTTTTATATTATTGTTTATTATAATACGATCAAATTTATTATTTTCACAATCAAACTTTATCTTTTAAACTTAATCTTATTTTATATATAAGTTTTATTCAATATTATATATATATATATATATATATATATATATATATATATATATATATATATATATATATATATATTATAATTTTTAATTTTACACCACATATTAGAAACGACGTACATGCCCTATAGGTTTCCCTATACTTCTCACTACTGCAGCACAAGACAAGGTACTACAAATATTTTCACAGAACCAAATCGGCTTAAACAAATCGACATCATCCTCTATAATACTCTCATTTTCATCCTCTCACAATACATCATTCAAAGCAAATGAAGACAAATTATTCTGTGTACAAGAGTCTTTTGTAGTCATTTGAGAATAAATTGTCGTATAAAATATTTTAATTGAATTTTGTAAAATCGAACCTATGATTAGTAATTCTTGTCGTAACAAAGAAAAAAATTATATATAATTCTCTTACTTTATTTTTATCCACCCTCCCTCTTACCTTATGTGGAGTCAAACGACGCGTGCAAAAGCCTTTCGTCAAACTCAAACTAATTCGAGCTCTATATTGTGATTCACCGAAGGAGCGTCAAAAAGGTGTGCCTGAGTGTCCAGATATTCGTTAACCAGGGTAAAAAAAATGTCGCTAATTTAACCATTTATACAGCAAATACATTCCAATTCCTGAACCGGATTTCCCTGAACGTAATAAACACCCAAAAAACAAACAAGAAAGAACAGAATAAAGAAAAAATACACCTGTCTAAGTAGACGTATATTCTTGAATATTATTAATCTCACAACAAATGACCTGCATAATCCCTACTTTCTAAGCTAATGGTAACTTACAATTTAAAATACAAAATACAAGAATGGGCATCATTTGACACCCCTGTTCCTGCCCCTTCTGCTGGTATATCTGGCGGTTATTCTTCTTCCCTTTTGCTTAGCAATGCTAGTTGGAGTGGCCGGCAAACCTGATTCCACACCCAGCAGGGAAGTATCTTGTTGAACCTCGTACTGTAAGCTGGAACTGTTCTGCGAACCAGAGGCAACACCATCGTCGTCCCCAATTACATCAGGGACGTCCATTGACTCACGCAATGTTTTACAAAACTCTTGCTCAAGAATAACCTGAACTGTCCTTTCCTGACTTGAATCATTTGTATTAGGATCGTTGTCCTCCAATGTTTTTGTGTTCTGTTCAATAACCTGATCTGCATTGAAACTAGCAAACAGGAAAATGGCAGAATTAATTTAAATTTACCAATTTGATAACTGTAATAATAAGAAACGAAGACCAGCATTTCTTTTCCTAGACAGGTGGGGAAAAAAGTCATTTGATGTTCCCACATATTTCAAGTCTATTAAAAAATTGCTCATTCTACATTTCGCAATCGAGTAAAAGTGCCAACAGAGAATCAAGGCTTCTTGGAAATTTGACCTTAGTACTGAGTAAAAGCAAAATTTAACCCACCATTACATTCCGCTGATCAACTAAAAGTAAAAGGCACCTAGGTTATATATAAATAGATTTTACTTTAAGATAGTTCAACATCAAAAGCCGTGTACCATAAATTTACCTTGGCTCTGAAGAGGGGAACCCATTTGCCAATTCATCTTCTGCTCCAACCTTCTCTTTGATAACTAAGTGATCACTATCTTGTAATCTAGAATTTATAGCTGCATTCAAATGAAGGATCCGCGTATAAGATGTACTAGAATTGACAATATTGAATAAAATATTTAAACTTCAGATCACAAAGGAGAAATTTTATCATAATCGAACAAGGGGAAAACACCATGATCTACAAACACATGCAAGGTCTTGTAGATTACCACCCTGATCTATGTACATACATCCTCATGAAAATGCATAAGATATGCATATCACACCCTAGCTAAACGAAAACTCAGAAGGGTTGCAAAGCTGAACCCTTATCATTGTGCAATGGCTCATGGTATACCGCTAAACACTATTGCGTCTCACAAATAGCATTTTAACAAGTGTGTACAAGTTGTCATATAACACATTAAATCAACCGAGCATGTTTTCTAATCATAAGAAAGCCAAAGGGACTGAATCATACCTTCTTTAGTTTCTTCAACTGAGTCTAGCTGATGACCTGGCCCATTTGTGTCATTGATGCCATTGACTTTAACTAGTCCGTCATCCCTGTTTAACATTCAAAGAAATGCTACAATTAGAAGACAAATAATATATAGGGCCAGAATTCATACAAAAAGCCTGTCTAGATCTCTGCACATGGGACTCTTGGTGGCAAAACATTGACAGGATTAAACTCAACATAATTTGTCACTGTTTTTGACAGTCTTGCATGGGGCACGGTGTCAAGAGTTGCAAAACTTTTCGGTTGGTCAACAATAAGAAGGTGCCTTTACAATATAATCAAATGCTGGGAACGTGAAAGAGCTTTAGTCCAGAGAGTCATCAGTTTCAAACAGTGTCGCACTAAAAGGAAATTTTAGCAATAAAGGAAAGCTAAAAATTCCAAATATCAGCCAAAAGAAAATGTCAAAAAGTTGGTCAACAGATTAAACTATTTAAGGACCTTAAATGCCTCATAAGATAAAGTTGGGGATGGGAAGGGAGAATAAGGTACTATTAGAAAGTAAATGAGAAAACACTTAACCTGACTAAACAAACAAGCACAACTTTATTGAAAAGTGATACGATAGGAATACTGTCACCTGTACATATCACTTGAGGATCCATCTCGTAGTCCCGAAGTAGTTATTTCTCTGCTGTCATCTTGCGTACCTATGTGGCATGGATTTCCATAAGCAAAGTAAAGCTTCTACTGAGAGATGGGGGAATAAAACTATTGTAGAATGCATGAAAAAGAACAACGGATTTATACATGTAAGTAGTTAAATCACACTTCTCAGATCTAAAATAATAACTATCAGTGAACAATGTCTGTGTCAACTTGCCCAATTATAACTCTCATGAATATATCAAAAGAAAAAGCATTGACAATCAACAAATGGTTTGGTTTTAACACATATTTGACTAACATATTAGATATACTGTCACAGTCGGCAGTTTACCTTTGGTCTGCGGAACAGCAACAGAGCCCTTAAAAAAACGAAGAAAATAAAATTGTGTTAGCATAAAATAGAGCTTATCTTTAAAAAATCTTCAATGTATTAAAAGGAGAGAGGCTCTTATATAAACTCCAATTCAGATGTGCACCTGATTCTGTTCAAAATTAATGTTAACTGGATAAGACAGCACAGATTCAGGTTGGAACCCATCTAGTTTACTCCCCAAATCTGAAGAGAAATGAAGTTAAATGAGTAAATCATGAACATACTTTGTATGTTTTAAGGAATAAATATGTTTTACCAATAAAACAATTTATTCTCAACCTTGCTATAGCAGTAGTAGAATCATACCTGGAGAGACCTGAGAACCAAATCCTCTGGCCAAGTTTGCAGACGCATCCACTAAATTTGTAGAATTATGAACTCTCTCTGCCAAACTAGCTCCAATATTTTCAATAGCTGAAGAGTCTACATTATTTTTATTCTCCATGCCAAGTGCAGACCAATCGATTTTTGAGGAGGGAAGTGTCCTAAGCAAATCCTCTGTTGCCCTGGATCTTACTCTTCGTATTTCATCCTGAATACTCCATGAACCAGTAGCAGAAGAATCCCTTTTCAACTGCATTCCAACATCAGCCCAAACCAAAATCCATTAGCACAACATTTTAATACTGTAACTCAATCTATCCAAATCACGACCAGCTATGATCGATAGAAGTAATTCATGTAAATTCCTAGACAATTCATATTCCAGAACATAGAAATTCTACCAAGGTACAGCACATATATCACTTTGTATTTTAAGAAAAAAAAAATAAGGCAGCTAACTGGTGAAAAGGGAGAAAATAGGTCCTCTGGCTTTTACCAGGTAATAATCATAGATTTCCTATAACAAATCTTCGCACTGAGGTTGCTTTCAAAAGCTGAATCATGAAAGTTTTAAGAAAATAATTCTACATACATGACTAAGAGTTCATTCAGTAGCTTGCTAAACAACCTCTTTTTTCCGGACAATAGCACTCATATCAAGAACTTGCAATGCTTCATCCACTTTGAGGCAGGCTGAGGGATTTTCATTAATTACAAAAGGTACGCCAAATGGTTAAAGCCCCATACCATTCACTAACTCTTATATTTGCTTAAATTTAGGTCAGGTTTTTTTTCCATTTGATCAATCAATTGTCAGTTAACTTAACAGATTTAACGCCTACTATAATAAACCTTATTAACACCAATTCAACCTTCCAAGTGATCCTTCCCTATCACCTAATCTTACTATATGTAGAACTTTTTCCTATACAAGCAAACTTAGTATGTTTGGTCCTCTCAAGAAAGAGAGAATCAGAGGCAATATGTAATGCTCTGCCTGGTTCTCACATATAAGGTGCATTTGAGAATTTTCTTCAAGCTTAAGCTCTTTCAAGAGTTATTTAAGCCATATGATGTCCCAACCGACTAATGTCATTGCTCTATATTCTATTTTTACACTTGATCTTGTCACAAAATTTAGTTTTTTCACTTTTCCACAATATTAAATTACCTCCCTAAAATTGAGAATCTATCGCTTGGTGACCATGCCTAGTCAGCATCAAAATACCCAACAATGAGTATTTCCCTTATCTTCATAAATAGGCCTTTTCCAGGAGGCTAATTAATATACTTTAGGATATGTACGACTACATCCCAATGACTTGGAAAAGGAAGAGAGAGAAAAGAAAATATTTTATTAATTAAGAGCATGATAATTAAATTCTCAACTCTTCTATTTGTAACCATCATACTCTCTTAAAAATGGAAATAAAAGTCAGCTGAAACGAATGTGTAGATTCTAGGCATATTTTTTCTATTAACTACAAATATTAGGATATTTTTATTCCAATAATCCCTTATTTACAACACTCCCCATCAATTTGGTAAATGAATACCATTCCCAACTTGCCCACAACATCTTGGAATCTACTGGGGAAGTCCCTAAGTGAAGACGTTTGCTAACCGAAGCCTTGTAGGGACATGCGTTGACTACCAAGCCTCTATCAAGATTATCTTTGAAGAAGTGCCTGTCAATTTCAATAGGTCGTGAACAATGTTGATATAGTGTTGGAGAAGCATTCCAAGTTATGGCAGTCATCTAGTGGTGATGAAGGAATATTAATGATAGTGGGAAAGTGACTACATATGTCGCCATTAGAAGGAACATATGTATAGTATGGTAAAAACTCAAAGAAATAGATTGTCAACAAACACAATACCTATCAATATCAAGAGAGAAACATCGATATCTTTTTCGAGAATGATGATATTCCACAAAGACACATTTGAATGACTGAGGAGAAAGTTATCTCGACCAGGTGTGAAGTTATATACAAATTGACAACAATAGTAAAGGAGGAGAAAAGAGAACAACTAATATAT
>Ga0209700_105494_pt1 | contig 21307 bp, 16 predicted proteins | sample SiratroredBW_FD_187528 | JGI IMG/M metagenome (GOLD analysis project Ga0209700, IMG submission 187528) | Root nodule microbial communities of legume samples collected from California, USA - Siratro red BW (SPAdes) (version 2) | ecosystem: Host-associated > Plants > Roots > Nodule | place: USA... | reverse complement strand
TAAAAACATTTAAAGAACTAATAAAAAGAAATGGATTAGTAATATCAGCTAAAAAAATGACTCTAGCCGTTACTAAAGTCAGGTTCCTAGGATACGAAATCTGGAAGGGAACCATAATCCCTATTGCGAGAAGTATCGAGTTCGCTAAAAAGTTTCCCAACGAAATTAAAAATAAAACACAACTACAAAGATTTTTGGGATGTCTTAATTATGTTGCAGACTTTATCCCAGAGATACGGGTAATAGCTAAACCTCTGTTTAAAAGACTTATAAAGAATCCAAATCCCTGGGAACAGGAACATACAGAGGCTGTAGAAAAAATTAAAACCCTTGTAAAAACCATTCCCTGTTTGGGAATACAAAATCCCGAAGCAAGTTTAATAGTCGAAACTGACGCATCCGAAATAGGATTTGGAGGAATTTTAAAACAAAAATTAAAAGAACACCCCGAACAAATAATAAAATATCACTCTGGAGCATGGAATGAAACACAGCAAAAATATAGTACGGTAAAAAAGGAAATACTATCCATTGTTTTGTGTGTTTCAAAATTTCAGAATGATTTAATAAACAAAACTTTTGTTTTAAGAGTGGATTGTAAATCTGCAAAAGAGATTTTAGAAAAGGACGTAAAAAATATTGTTTCAAAACAGATCTTTGCCAGATGGCAAAGTATTTTATCTTGTTTTGATTTTAAAATAGAATTTATAAAAGGAGTAAATAATTCTATCCCTGATTTTTTAACACGAGAATTTTTGCAGGGAAATGTCTGATAAAAGCAAGTCTCGGAGCTTGTCGTTAGACGACTTTGCTCCATTAGCAAGTAAAACCCCAGTGGCTGCAGCCTCTTCATCTACTGTGGCCCAAATCCCTAAAAGGTCAAATCAAAGGGTTCTTCCCCCTTCGATTGCCACCTCCTCAAAATTTACTGTATTAGGGACACTTCCCGATACATCAATAGAGTCCCCTGTGGAATCTATTCTAAAAGAACCCTGCAAACATATAACAGTACTCGAGCCCCACATGGAAAGCCTTGATCCCTCCCAAATAATATCCCAATGTATCTCCCCCCACTGGGGATGGATACCCAGAGAAAACACTAAGAAAAATAAAAAATTTTATCAGCTGATACTAATAGACACCCAATCAGCTGAAATTATTCCCGAAGCTGATAAAAGGGATCCCTCTATAACCTGCTTTTCAAAATTAAAAATTAAAAGAATACTTTCAGAAACAGAATGGAATCAAAATCCATTAACTGAAAAAAGATTTTCGCGAATCTTTGACCCACCTTCTTATAATTACTTTGATTATCAAGAAAGCTGGTACAAAGTTCTATATGATACCAATCCCCGGCATTCCTGGTATATTTCTTTTGCAAACCCCCAGGTCTTGCCAATTAAAATTCCAGTTTGGTTTCAAGAATGGTTTTGTTGGGTAGGACCCACTAAAACTCTCTTTCCTACAGCAGTAGTAAAATATTACGATAATTTTAAAGAATTAAGCCCGGAGCTCCCCGCTCATCTAAAATTCATAAATTTCTGCGGAAAAATGGGAATAGGATGGATAGCCCAACATATGTTGGAACTACATCAGCATCGTCCAGTACCATTTCCTCAACATTTATGTTTAAAAATTAAAATAACTTGGTGGAAGCGGTTCGACATAAAATTCTTGGAAGAAAAATTCCGGAACTGGAAGAACAAGTCCATTGCTCCCCCAAAAACTCCCAAGAAGCTAGTTCAACCGTCCAGAGAAAATCTAAAATTGAAGGGAAAATCCAAAGCCGAAATCAGAGTTGCTCTGTTAGAAGCTTTATCCTCCCTCGACTCAGATGAAGAAGAGGAAGAAATAAATGATCCCTTCTACGAAAATGAAGATGATTGTTTTGGGATTGTTCCCATGCCATGAATAACAACACAGACAGGATCCCTTGGATAAGAATCCTGCCAAAAGAAGATTGATAAGACCTCAACAACCAGGCCTCTCTGATAAGACCCTTGCTAAATGACAAAAGGTGATATTGGTAAAATAAAAGTGGAACTGGTTAATGACCCGAGTGGTTACCAGCTCACGTTCCCACTTCCCTTACACGCTGTTGGAACCCTTTTCCTGCGTGTTAATGAAGGAAGACTCTGGAATACACTTTAATAACCAATACACGACAAAAGCAGCCTGACAAGACAGCTCTTCAGAGAATCTTGTTGACTAAGCAACCAAAAGCAGATTCCCTTATAATTATTGTAAGAATTTGTAATACTTTCAATTCCGCAATTGAGCGAGATTTTGAAATCCGCCAATTTGCAACTTGTATAAATAGAGAGCAAGGCTAGAGGAAAAATCATCAGATCATCCTCTACTTTCTATCCTTCTCTCTTTTCTCTCTCCCAACCTCTTGTAAACAATTGCCTCCTTGTATAATTTTCTAGAGTTCAGACAGTTTCACAATAAAAGAATCGTGTTTGAACGAGTTCAGAAAATCTTAAACTCTTTGTAAGTGTTTAATTCTTTACAAACTTTTATCGCTTCATCATAAAATGCTTTATATTTCCGCCTTCCGACTAGACTCTGGTATCAACTGGTATCAGAGCCATCAGCGCGGCTCTGCCGCCGGTGGTATCTGAGAGCAGTGGATATATCAAGGGGACGCCGGATCATTTTGTATATCGGCTGGAATACCCGAGGTCGCAGTAAACTTTCGTTCTTTCAATAGCCCCTTCTTCGGACCAGTAGCCCTGCGACCTCGGGTATTCCAGCCGATATACAAAATGATCCGGCGTCCCCTTGATATATCCACTGCTCTCAGATACCACCGGCGGCAGAGCCGCGCTGATGGCTCTGATACCAGTTGATATATATATTCATATGATATTCATATTATGAATACCTATGTTCTTCCAAGTTAATTTTAACCGGCCGGCAAATATTTGACCTATGCAATCATAAATAAATATGACAATTGAAGTTTAATACTATTTAAAACTAACAAGTAGATATAAATTACCATGATCAAAAGTAAACTTGCTATGAAATATATATACAAACAAAAATATTAAAAAAAAATTCACATCAAACATTAAGAAAAGATACAATATAGAAAAGAAAGAGGTAATATTTCATTTACATAACCAGTAATTTTACATATGAATAAGAAAAGTAATAAAAAGATATTTTATTATCGTCTAAACTATCCTTTCAAAATTATCATATCCTTCCCGAAGTTAACAAAGGATGGATATCTATACAGCAAAGATATTTATAATAAAATTAAATTATCGTGGATAAAAATTACTTGTAGGCATTTCATTGACAGAGAATGGCATGGAACTGTTGGCAGAAATGCTGGAACTTGATCCTTGCTGCATAACTTTTTTATCTATTCCGTGTAAGAAAAAGCCAGGTTCTTGAGGTGATGGCAATTCAAGTGAATGATTATTAAGATAGGAAACTACTCTTGCCATGGTAGGTCTAATATTTGGATTTTCTTGAACACATAATAAACCAATTTGAATGCATCTAATCACTTCAGTTTCATAATCATTTTCCTTCATATTTGAATCCAACATACTCATTGGTGTTTCATTCTTCCAATGTTTCCACACCTGTAATAAATATCAAATTAATTAAATATCTAATTCCTACGTTTTGTTCTATTCAAACCATTTTTTTTCTTGTACTCTTATTGTTTTACCCTTAACAACAAGCTTTCTTAAGGGTGTAGGTTATAATATTTTCATGCAATTAAGAGGTGTTAATATAAAGTATTAGGGGTGCTAGTTATATTTTTTAAAATAATTGTAAGGTTAGTCTAATGGATAGAAAAGAAAAAAGAAAGATAAGAAGAAATTTGATGAAATATAACATGTGTGAATATAATTTAGCATGTGAAGAGTTAGAAAAACTTACATGAGTTGCAAGGCCTTCCTCCATGTGGTGGGATTCATAAGAATGCACATTCTTTTTACCAGTAATAATCTCAAGAATTATAATTCCAAAACTAAATACATCTGATTTTTCAGAGAATTGTCCAAACATTGCATATTCAGGAGACATATAACCACTGAAAAAGAAAATAGTCGAATCATATCATGTAAAATAGTGAAAAAAATAAATGAATTAAAAATTAAAACTTACTATGTTCCAACGATTCGATCAGTTTCTGCACGATTTTGATCTATATCAACAATTCTAGCCAATCCAAAATCTGATATTTTGGGATTCATATTTTCATCTAATAAAATATTACTGCGCTTAAGATCACGATGAATAATTTTAAGTCGAGAATATTCATGTAAATAAAGAATTCCAAGAGACGTTCCTCTTATAATCTTAGAACGTTGATCCCAACTTAACTTCTCCTTTTGATGACCTGTTATATTGAATAAAAGAAAAAAAAAAGTTATATTTTATAATTAATAAAATATTAAGTTGAACCATATATAAAAATAATTTAAATTAATTAAAAAGTTGAAGGTTAAAAAGTGTTTACCAAATAAAAAGTAATCCAGACTACGATTTGGAACATATTCGTAAATAAGAATCTTTTCCTGCCCTTCTAAACAAAATCCCATGAATGCCACAAGATTTCTGTGTTGTAACTTAGCTATCAACAAAATCTCGTTCTTAAATTCAACTGAACCTTGTTTGGAACCTATTGAAAGTCTTTTAACCGCTATATGTCGTCCATCAGAAAGAATACCCTACAAACATAAACAATTATTTATGAATATTTAATCACTAAAAACATAAAGTTTTATTATAGTATATTCCTTACCTTATAAACCTCGCCGAATCCACCTTTTCCAATCTCGTTCTCATTTGAAAAATTATCTGTTGCTAATTTAATAGTAGCCAACTCAAATTGCAACCCTTCTAGAAGGGAACTTTCTTCACCAACTGGGTCAATATGTTTGTAAATAAATTTATGAACTTGCAACTTACAAAGCAATGATTAAAAAAGTTTGTATATACGTACAATTTTCTCTAAGAAGGTTCTTTGACCTCTTTATTGATCTTCTCCTTAGCAAATAATAGCAGAAAGCAGATAGAGTTGCCAAACTAACAATGGGCACAACAACTAAGATAATTGTTCTTGATGTACTCGATTTATTTTCTGCACAAATTTATGTGTTATTTATATACACAATATTGTCATTCATATAAGTATTTAGAAGGCACACATACACATTTTTTTTTATCTGTTTAATAAACTTTTAGAAGTTACACATACATACACAAACTTTTATATATAAAAATAAAAATAAGAGTAAAGTATTTTATTTTAGATAATTGACAGAATTATTTTGTATATTTAGTTGGTTGCATGTATTAATTTGATGAGTTATTTAAGACAGGATTGTTTAATTTCATCTCTGTTTTGGATAAGTTAGATCTTTTTTGCATACATTTATGGTGTGTTTATTTAGAGTATAATCTTGGAAAGAAATGAGTAGAGGAGAGAGAAGTGAAAGTGAAAATGAAGTTTTATGTAGTTTACTAATGGAAGTATGATAATCTAAAAAAAAAAAATCTCTTAATAGGATGAAGCTGCACCATTTATCGAAATTAAGATGTATTGTGTGGTGCTGTATCAACAATTGGTTGTTGTCCTACGCAACACGACTAAATGGAGGAATTTTTATCATAATAATGATATAAGACTTCAATAAATTTATACCATAATAAATCTCAACTTTTAAAAAATGAGTGGATAGAATTCGTTTCTAAAAATGATGATAACAGTAATAACATATGGCATAAAAATGGATAATACATCATTAATGTGATACATTACTTAAACAAGGAATGACATACTTTACTTTAATAATGTCGCCATAAATAAATTAGACGGAAAAAATGCATTCATACATCTTTTAAAAAATGGAATTAAATTGAAATCATCTGAGATAAAATTGAAAAAACAAAATATCATCACATTCCTTTTTTTATTCTTGTTTCTTAGGATATAAATTTTAACACTAACAGAGCCATTACAGCAAGCATATATAGTATTGAACTAATTTTACCTCCCAATTCCGGCGGTGGTGTTGGCGTCGGAGCCGAACCAGCAGATCGGAAAAAAGGGTAAATTTCAAACCTGATGACGCAGTTGGGATATAAAACTCTCCCTCCCTGCCTCCCTGCACAGCACCGTGGAAGATCCGAGTTTATCAAACTATTCAGACAGCTTCTGCAGTCTCGGGGAGACAGGTCTGGTGTGCACTGTGCAAGACAATATAGCTTCTGAAATATATCTATGTCAGTTTCCTTTGTCGCGAACTTCTCGCCGCCACTACCTGAACTCATTGCCTCATCCGCGGTGTCGTTCAAACTCACATACACCAAACGCTTGAAGCTTTCTTGGTTCGTCATGTTGATGGGGCTCGCCAGAACATAGCCCGAGCTCACTTCCATCTCTGCGGTGCCGAAGAAAGAGACGTTGGAATACCGAACTATGCACTCGTCGTAATACACCACTGCTTCTATGGACACCGAACAATCGTGTGTGGACAACCTCTGTGTCGCGTTTCCGACACAATAATTACATAGGTCGGAGGGGATGTCCCCTCTGCACATGAATAGCCCGTACACTGTGTCGGAGGGGTTTGTCCCCGTGACGGTATCGTTGAAGAATGGGACATTGTTGGAGGCTTTGGAAGATAAGGAAGAGAAGAGGGTTGTGAGGTGGGTTTGGAAGGTGCTATTGGGAGTGAATTTGTTTGGTGAGCAAACTTGGTACTGATACGAAAGTCCCTGAGCTGTAGTGGCAGTAAAATAGAGGGAGATAAAAAAGATAAAGGGTACGACATAGCTGAAACACGATGCCATGGATTTGTTGATGTAGTTATTTGTGAGGATGCAGAGTTTCATCTCATAAGACAAGGTGAAGAACTTTTTTATTTTCATATCTCAGAATCATGACAAGGACTTTTACTTAAACCACCAACTTTATTATTGGTAAATCGGTCTTAATACATTATTTAATGCGAGTGAATGAGTTGTTAAAATAAGTTCGTGAGGATGCTCACAAAGAACGGAATCCCTTATGACTATTACATTTGGAGTTTGCCAAAATAAATACTATTTTTTACGAAGTCATGATCATCGTAATATATTTTAATAATTTGATTCTGTCAGATTTTTTTAAATAATTGAGCCTATCTTTCTATTAATTAAGTTTTTTTTTTTTTTTACCATTTCTTACGTCGTAGATGAACGAAGAATACCTAATTCTTTATAATAATATTATTAATCTCATTTTACAAATAAACTTAGATATATAGTTGTCTTTATAAATTAAAGAACTATAACAAATTATAACTTATCCTAATGGATGAGCTGGTGATATTTTAAGATTTAAGAGTTAATTATTTAATAAAATATTAAAGATCCCAATTAATAATATATAAATGAATATAAATATTAATTTATAAATTAATTTTGTAAGAGTGAGATAAATTTAAAATTAATTTTTTAATACAGTATTAAAATCTATCATAACAAAATTGTTGTTAAACATAGATTCGTTCGGTGATAATTATTAAATCACTCTTAATCCAAACTTGTTTAAAAAATCATAAAGAAGAAATGTTAAAGATTTTACATATATTAAAATAAAATATTTTAATAATATATAAATAAGTACAAACTTTATTTTACAAAATTTATAAAGTTAAATAACTTAAAGAATAATTTTTAAAATAAAATATTATTATACATTAAATTAAAAAAATAAACACGCTATTTTATAAAAATGTTAAACTTTATTAAACTTAATAAATAGCATAATTTGAATAACTTTAAAAATACATTATATCTTTACAAGGTCATTGAAGATCACTGTACAATATAAATATGAATTTTTAAGATATATTATATATCCGTTCTAACCATGAATCCTTAACCAGCGTCATCAAATACGGATATCTTTTAAAACTATAAAACTGTCCACATATAACATCCCGAATCACTTCAAGATTAATTGTAGATCTAAATGTAATTTTTGATAAGATAATTTTTTAACTTAAGTAGTGTTAATGATTTTAATATTAATAACTTTTAATTTTTTATTAAAATAATATACAAGGGTACTACTTCATAGTTAAAAAGAGTAATTAATATATAAGTATTAATATATAACATAATTTCAGTTAAAAAAATAATACTAAAATCATTATACATATCGTAACTTAAGTTTTGAATATAGAGTTCTTTCATTTTAAAATTTTCATCATAAACCCAATTTATTTATTTTCTTAAAAAAAAATTATCCACTTTCAAAGAATATTTGAAACAATTAAACCTGATCCGTAGAAAGACCGACTCTGAGGAGACTTTTATAGTCTATCTTTCATCACTCCCCCCATTGGAATTTAACGTTCGGAAATATCAGAAACAGTCCTTGTCCACTTCCTAAAAGCAACAACAACAGCAAAAAGTTCGCTCTGTGTACTAAAATATATTTTACGGTTTAATTATTATCTTTTAAGTTCTCAATTAGAACTTTGATCTCTTTTATTTTAAAATTTCACGTTTTTTCTTGTTATTATAATTAAATTTTTTATTTTTCACATAAAACATAAAAAGAAACTAAAATTATATGATGGTTTAAAAGGTTAATTTTTATTAAATTTCATATAATGAAAATAATAGTTAAAAAAATGAAATGGTTAAAGAAATAAAAACAATGATGAAATCTTATCATTTAAAGTTATTAATTGATAAAAAATAACACATAAAACAAATAAGGAATGACTCGTGACAGTCAAATAACATCGTTAATTTAACGAAATAAATAACATTAACTTATTTTCAAAAAATAAAACTAGATTAAAAAAGTGAAAGAAATTGAAAAATAATGATAATAATAATAATAAAGGGAAAGAGGTATGAAACCTAAATAGAAATATCTAGTAGAAGTGTGCCCCACGTGTTATTAAATGGGAAAATAAATATTACTAAAGATGGGTATGGATGGAAAATTGTCCACACGTTGCATCTGCAGTCTCCTTATTATTTTCTTGCGCGTCCCTTACGTTTTCCATCACTATTTGACGTTTGAGAAATATCAGAAACAGTTGAGGTAAACTTTTTGATGATCTTTTTTTCTTTCTCAATTACAATTTTCATTCATTTATATTTTTTATTATAAATATTTTTTTCATTTTTATATTCAACATTAAAAATATATGCATACAATTTTTAAGACGAATTAAAAGGGAAATATTATTAAATTTGAATAATATTAAAGGTTTAAAGTTGTTTTTTTTATTTTTTTTTTCATTGAAATATCAAATTTTAATTTATGTCTTTATTTATTTCAACAAAAGACAACAAATTTTTTCACTTTATACATTTATTATTTGATTATAGCTAATATTGATATGTATAGATATTAACTGTAATTAAAGTGGTAGAGAAAGTGATTATAATTAATTAGTTATAGAGAGTGAAAATGTAAATAAAATAAAAATTCTTAAATTTAATATTTTAAAGTTTTAAATTGAATATTACAATGAATTCACTTCTTGTTGGTCTGTGACACACGAGTACCTTAAAAAAAATTAGCAGACACACTATTTTCAATTTAAAATTTTAAAATAAGATTAAGTGTTTATCCTTATTTTTTCTATGTTAATTATCTTTTCCATTTTTATTCTATATGGACTTTTGACTTACAATTGAACTTTTAATCATTTCCACAAACGAAGTTTTATGCGTTGTAAACCTGTTTGGAAAGACACTGGGGATTTGTTTATTGCTGTGATAATTGTTTTACAATTTGTGTATAAACTGTTCAATGCCTGAACTTTCAAACTATCTACTTTTGTTTGTTCCCTTTAAAATACCCAAGGAGTCCTACACTTTATCTTTGGTCCATGTTTTTGCATTTTATCATTATGATATTAAATTGTCTTGCAGCATATCGTTGTATAATTTTTAAGTATATATACAAAGATTCATCTTGATGTAATTTTTAAGTATATTGATTTCAGTGAAAAATATATGCAACTTATGTAAATATTTATTTATTTACTTATTTTTAAAAAGAAGCTGTATATGTATAATGATAATATATTTTATTAGTCTACGTTAGAAATTTAAGGTGAATTATAAATCTCAACTTTAAATAGAAAAATAGTAAAGTGAATAATATATAAAAAAGGATTTATAAATTATTATTTTAAAATTTTAGGTTAAAAATAATGTTTCAATTCGTTTATTAAGTGGTAGAATTTTTTCCGTTTATAGGTAGGGTAACCTTTGATTAATAGGTGGACCTTTTTGAGATATATTTTGTAATGTCCTTTCGTGTATCGCTCGTCATTATTACTTCACTGTCAAATGCATTTTGTTTTTCTACTAAACGTGAACTATAATAAAATAACAACAAATAATAATAATAATAAAATAATAAACAAATGGAAAAATTGTTAAGTCGTTGAGTTTATGATTTATCATCTCTAAGTATTGTGCATTCGATAATTACACCAAATACTCTCTAGATAATATAAATGTTAAATTTTGGTTTCCTATACATATATAATGCGTTAAAAAGTAATAATATCCTTTTGTTTTCGTACTCCACTAAAAATCATCACGTCAGTATCTTATTTTCTTTTTTAATTTTATTATTATGTAGCTTCTTAGTATTAAATAAAAATATCATTGCAAAAGAATTTATTATAGAAGTATGACTATATTTCATAAATTTTTGTCAAACGAAAAATATTATTTACCTTAATAATAATAATATATTATATTAGTCACTGAAATATCAAAATAAAAAGAAATTAAACAACTAACTTTATACGATAATTATCTAATATAAAAAATAATATTAAAAGTGAAGTTAATATATATTTGTTTATATTATTTAATTATAGTAGTAAATATATGTTGATTTTCAATTGTCAACATATTTAAGCTACATACAATATATTTTCATATAAACATATAAAGACCAAAAATTCAATAAAACCAATGAAAAAATAAAATGAGAAAAAGTTTACTCAACATTCAAGTATAGTTTGATACAAGTGATTTATTGTTTGTGGTATTTAAGAGGTTTGATTTGAGATGATGTTTAAGAATTGTGTTTATTTGATTCAGATGATTTGTAGGGAGAGTTTTCAATGAAAAATTATGAGATGAAGAGAGACTACTGGATTTGTTGGGATTATTTGATAAATTACTAATTTACTCATATGTCCTATATTTTATTTTTTAAAATAGTTCTGTTTATTGGGCTTATATTACAGTTAATAAATAATATTGAATTATTCATATTTTTCAAAAAATAGTATACTTTTCATTTTTCAACTAATTTTTTTTAAAATATTTATATTTAAAAAAAATATATCTCAGGACAAAATTTTAATATTACAATAATAAAATTCAACACTCATTAATTCGATCAAATAAATTACATATATCAATAAACTTTTTTAATTAAATATATTTTTCATTAAACTAACTCACATCACTTTTTATTTACTTCTTTTCTAAATCACTTTAAATCATTTATTCACTTTCCACACCTAAAATCAAACAATAGATAAAGACATTTCGAAAAAGAGAGTCTAATATTTCTTGTAATAAAATAAGTTATTTTATAATAAAATCTCTTCAAAATAGTCCTATATATATATATATATATCCTTATTACAAATTAAAACTAATAGATTATGACCATCTATTAAGTAAGGATAATTACAACAAAAATGACATATTATCGTGGATAAAAGTCACTAATAGACATTTCATTGACAGAGAATTGTATGGAACCAATCGCAGATGAGTTCGAACTTGATCCCTGCTGCATGACTACTTTTTGATCTATTCCATGACAGAAAAATGCTGGTTCTTGAGGGGATGGTAATTCAAGCGTGAGATCATTAAAATAAGAAACAACTTCTGCAATGGTAGGTCTCACATTTGGATTTTCTTGAACACATAATAAACCAATTTCAATGCATCGAATCACTTCAACTTAAAAATAATTTTCTTTCATATTTGGTTCAAGTATACTCAATGGTGTTTGATTTGTCCAATTTCTCCAAACCTGCAATAAATATCAAATTAATTAAATATTAAAGTTGTTGCATTTTTTCTTAGATTATATGTAGTAAATTATCACACTTACATTACTCATCAAGCCTTCATCATCTTGGTTGGGTCTGCAAGAATTTCCATTCTTTTTACCAGTAATAATCTCAAGAATTATAATTCCAAAACTAAATACATCTGATTTCTCAGATAACTGTCCAAACATTGCATATTCTGGAGACATATAACCACTGGAAAAATATAATTAGTCAAACCATATAATGTAAAATGGTGAAAAATGAATGAGCTAGAATTTGAAACTTACTATGTTCCAACAATTCGATCAGTTTCTGCACGATTTTGATCTATATCAATAATTCTAGCCAATCCAAAATCTGATATTTTAGGGTTCATGTTTTCATCCAATAAAATATTACTGGGTTTAAGATCACGATGAATAACTTTAAGTCGAGAATATTCATGCAAATATAGAATTCCAAGAGCAGTTCCTCTTATAATATTATATCGTTGATACCAATTTAACTTCTCCTCTTCACAACCTATTATATAAAATAAAAGAAAAAACAATGATACTTGATATAATATGAATAATTTAAACTGATTAAAAAGTGGAAGGATAAGAAGTGTTTACCAAATAAAAAGTAGTCCAGACTACGATTTGGTACATATTCATAAATAAGAATTTTTTCCTGCTCTTCTAAACAAAATCCCATGAATGCCACAAGATTTCTATGTTGTAACTTAGCTATTAACAAAATCTCGTTCTTAAATTCCACCGAACCTTGTTTGGAGCCTATTGAAAGTCTTTTAACTGCTATATGTCGCCCATCAGGAAGAATACCCTACAAACATAAACAATTTATGAAAATTTGATTACTAAAGACATAAGTTTTATTATAGTACTTTTCTTACCTTATAAACCTCTCCAAATCCACCTTTTCCAATCTCAGTCTGATTTGAAAAATTATCTGTTGCTAATTTAATAGTAGCCAAGTCAAATTGCAACCCTTCTAGAGTTGAACTTTCTTCACCAACTGGGTCAATATGGTTGTAGATAAGTTTATGAACTTGCAAAAACTTACAAATCAATGATTAATGTTTTTTTTATAATATCATTACAACACATACAATTTTCTCTAAGAAGCTTCTTTGACCTCTTTATTGCTCTTCTCCTTAGCAAATAGTAGCATAAAGTAGCTAGAGTTGCCAAACTAACAATGGGTACAACAACTAAGATAATTGTTCTTGATGTACTTGATTTATTTTCTGCACAACAAATTTATGTGTTATTCATATCCACATAATTGTCATTCAATAAGTATTTAGAAGGTTTCTTTAGAAGTCACATGTTTACAAGAAAAAAATCTATTTAAAGACTAATTTTTAGTTACTAAATAAAATAGTTGGTAATTGTGACCAAAGTGATAATTAAATTAGGTTTTGGTTACTAAATAACTACAAAATAAAAATAGTGATTGAATTTAGTGACTAATTAAGTCAAGATAATTGTTATCTAACATTAGCTACTAATGTTTTAGCCACTTATATGATTAGATTATAAATTAGTCTCTAAATTAACTAGATACCAATTTAGAATCTAGTTGTATGAGTGACTAAAACCTTAGTAGCTAATAATAGATACCAAATTTCTTGAGTTGATTAGTCACTAAATTCAATCATTACTTTTATTTTTATAGATTTTTAACAACCAAAACCTAATTTGATGATTATTTTGCTTACAATTAGCAACCATTTTATTTAGTAGTTGAAAATTAGTTTTTAAATAAATTTTTTCTTGTACTGCATACACAATTCTTTGATCCGTTTAATTAATTATATAGATCTGTTTAATTTATAAAAAATAAAAATGAGATTAAAGCATTTTATTTTAGATAATTGCCAGAATTCTTTTCTATAGTTGGTTGTACGTATTAAATGTATTAATTTGATGAGTTATTTAAGACAGGATGTTTAATTTCATATATGTTTTGGATAAATTAGATCCTTTTTGTATACATATATGTTGTATATGGCGTGTTTATTTTGATTATAATCTTGGAAAGAAATGAGTACAGGAGAGAGAAGTGAAAGTGAAAATGAAGTTTTATGTAGTTTATGATGGAACACGAAAGGAAAGTATGATAAGATCTAAAAAGAAATAATCCCATAGGTTTAGTAGAACTTAGAGCTCCACTAATGCAAGTTGTTATGAGATTTAAAGAAGAGGTTTTTACTCCAAAACAACTTACTAATGAATTAATGTATACTCCATTTTGTTTTTTTTTTTTTTTATATTCGTATAACTTTTACTCTTTATTTATTGTTATTCTATTTTATTTTGTACCCGAACAATTTTTAATTTCATTTTGGTTTCTATATTTTGAAACAATAAAGACTAGATGAATGAAAAACAAATGTATAGAAACTAATAAAATAAGTAATTTCTAAATATAAAATCTAAAACATATAAATTTTAAGAAAATATTATTTTGACACAGTTCATCTAATTTGAAATCTCTTTTATTTAATAAAATAATATAATAAATAAAATAATAATATATAATAGTGTCCAAGGTAATGGTTGAAGAGTGATGTCAGCCTATCACTTAAAAGAGACTAAAAACATAATCATTTTTAATAAAAAAAATATTTCAACAGTATCTTATGAACGTGTTTTTTCCATTAAAAAAATGGAAAGTAAAGTAAGAAAACTGTTTAAATTCCAAAATATGATCTGCTACGGCTTAAAAAAATAGTCAAAACTGAAATCTTAATTCAGCCATGAAGATGATAGAAGCATATAATATAACATTAAACATAATTCACCTCCTGAATTGGCTGGAGGAACAAGTCCTGCCGGTGATGGCGTTGGTGCCGTGGAAAGGGATCGGAAAAAAGGGTAAATTTCAAACCTGATGATGCAGTTTGGGTAATAAACTCTCCCTCCCTGCGATCCTGCACAGCACTCTGGAAGATCCAAGTTGATCAAACTATCCAGACAGGTTCTGCAATCTCCGGGAGACAGGTCTTGTGTGCACTGAGCAAGACAAAAAAGCTTCTGAAATATGTCTATGCTTGTTTCCCTCGTGGCGAACTTTTTAGCACCAGTGGGAAAATTGGCTGCATCGTCCGCAGTTTTGTTCATGGTGTCATAGAGTAAAGTCTTGAAGCTTTCTTGGTTGGTCATATTGGTGGGGTTCCAAAGGGCATAGCCGGCTTGCATGGTTAGGGTGGAGAAGAAAGAACGGTTGGAATACCGAACTATGCACTCGTCGTAATACACCACTGCGGCTTTGGACAAGGTGCAGTCTTTGTGTGTGGATAGTCTCTGGGTTGCGTTTCCGACACAGTTATTGCATAGGTCGGAGGGGATGTCACCCCTGCACATGAATAGTCCGTACACTGTGTCGGAGGAGTTTGTCCCTGTCACGGTGTTGTTGAAGAATTCGACATTGCTGGAGGCTTTGGAAGACAAGGAAGAGAAGAGGGTTGTGAGGTGGGTTTGGAAGGTGCTATTGGGAGTGAATTTGTTTGTTGAACAAACTTGGTACTGATACGAAAGTCCCTGAGCTCTAATCGCAGTAAAACAGAGGGAGATAAAAAAGATGAAGGGTATCACATATTTGAGATACCAAGCCATGGATGAGTTTCAGAGTCTGGTTCATATGATGAGATGGAGTAGAATTTAAGGATCACTACACAAAGACTTTTACCTAATGTCTCAAGTGTATGATTAATAAATGTTAATGGATTTTATTAAATATTTTCTTAGGATGCTAACCACCGAAATGAATCTTGGAGATAACCTCAATAAATATTGTTTGTTAATAAAGTCTTTTTCTTGGTATATATATATATTGTAAGAATTTAAGTATCTGTTTTTTTTTCATCAGATTTTGCTATTTTTGTTTAATAATAATATAAGTTTTAATTTTTTATTAAATACGTGTAAAGGAGCATATATTTCTATCTCTCCATGTATAGTAATTTTGTTATAATTTAGTATAGTTGTAATTATAAGATTCCTACGTTTACGGCGACTGAATCACAGAGCCACAATTAAATTTAATGAAAATTTTAACATTTTAAATCATCTTTGCAAATTAAATCATTTCTTTGTAAAAATCTAATTATTTTAATAAATCTAAATTTTGAAAGTTCAATTCAAAAGACGTAAAAAACTTAATTAAAATAAGGAGAAAAGGTAATAAAAAGACCAAAGAGTCAAAATCATAACTGAGATTATAATGATCATAAAATATTAGCAGGTAATTTTTTTATTTTTCTGTTTCACTTTTTAATTTTAAAAAATCATTTTTTGTATTTTTTTTTTCAAATTTTGTACAGTATATAGGAAAGAAAAGAAATAATTTCAATGTTCTATATGCAGATCTTTGAAAAAAAAATAAAAAAGTATCATTTAATAATTATGAATAGGCTATTTTGCTGTGGAAAACGTTTGGAACAAGCGAGAAAATAAACGATGAAAAGTCTCCCTAGAATGACGGATTCGATTCCATGTTTGGAGAATTTGCTTGTTGTACTGTTTTTTTTCTTTTGTCTTCATTTTTTTATTTACATAAGGTCTTAGGATGAAAGACGGACCAAAAGTATCCTCAAAACGATTCAGGTGCAATGTTGGTCAAATTTCTCGTTGGACTGCTATTCGTTGATTTAATAATGATAGAGATATTTAGTTTTTTATTTAATATTTAATTAATTTTTTTTATTAAATTGACTTATTTTTAAGATAAAGTGTGATCTTTAATCACGAATTTATATCCAAGTGAAATATCATACATTCATGTTTTTTCTTTTTAATTTCTATTCATTTAATGGCGTGATTGGCGTGTTGGGTTCGCCTGACAGTAAGTATGATTTATATGTTAGATTTATTAAAATAATTAGATTTTTACAAAGAAATGATTTAATTTGCAAAGATGATTTAAAAGGTCAAAATTTTCATTAAATTTAATTGTGGCTCTGTGATTCAGTCGCCGTAAACGTAACATTGAGGGAAATGAAATAAATAAATAAATAAAGGACGTGACATCCTTAATATGTACATAGATGGGTTATTTAAAATGAGTGATATTTGCGAAACAATTTTTTAAGATGTCCTTAACTATAAGGATTCATATGATCGATAAGAACCTTGGCCTTAGCTCATTATGAGATCACAGAGATAAATATAAGGGAGTATTTTTAGTCTCTAAAAAATAAAATTTTTACAAATGACCGATAAACTAAAAAGAGATTAAAATATTTGTGTGACCGACAAAGTCGTTGATTGATATAGCTAAAATATTAGATTAAAAGAAAACAGTATATTTAAAAACTAAAAATATAGCAGTGTAGAATGGGATTGAAGAAGTCGTTACCAAAATGCTACTTCCTTTCTGTTTTTTGATTTCCATTTTCACTGTTTGGTCCCGATTTTTAAAGTACATTTAGGATAACAGGATTTTTTTGAATGTATGAGGTCCTGAAGTTAGTCTCTATGAACAGTGGAGTGTATTTTCTGTGTAAAGAGTATATTATTATATGTGTGTTGGTATATATAGATTGTGATAATCTTATTATTTTTGTTAAAGTAATTTTTTATTATTGATTAAAAAAATATTTTAAGTTAAAAATAAATACTATTTATTTGTTTGTAAAAATTAAAAATACTTTTAACTTTAAATATCACTTTTTGTAAATGTTTTCATTGTTTAAGTAATTACTTACGTGTAATTTAATCAAATCAGACGTAATTAATCCCTTGTAACTTAAATATTTATATAATAATAATTAATTAAATAATAAAAATTAATAATTAATTATATATTTTTTATTTATTTTATATATTTTTTAATATTTCAATTTAGACTAAAAAGTATGTAAGTACGTGTTAATTTTACTAAAAATATTTATTCAATTTTCATATTCACTTTTTATATTTATAAATTTTCATATTCAGTTGTGTATTTATAATTCTTTTGCTATTAATCATTTAAGTGTTTAGGAATTTTCTGTTTACGATTTTTTCTTATTATTTTTTATAATATCAATAATTATATCTTAAAGTCATAATTCAAGTTATGATACAAATCACTTTCTTTCATATCAAGAAATCTACTCTATTTTCAGGAAAAACAATTTATTCTAAGAGCTTAATTATGTGTTAATGTGGGAGACTGTTGGTGTGAAATAATAGTTTATGGTTTACATTTCATTAAACAAGTTTCATTTTCATTTTTTTCATCTTCTTTCACTTCATTTGAAACTCCATCTATAAATTATGTAATTCAATTTGTTACATGAATTTTGATAAATTTCGTATATGTCTATCAGAGGAAGAAAATCAATATTTATTCAGGTCCACATTGTTATCTCGTTTAAGAACCACGGTAATAAAAGAACTACACACTCCTTTATTTATTTATTTTTTCTATAAGTATAAAGATATATCTATGATAGAGCACTTACTATAATTTTTTTGAATAATAATATTTTATTGATAAATAAAATTTTGTTGGTATTTTACGTTTTTCTTTTTCAGTCAATATTTATAATTTGTTGTATATGATATCAAATGAATGTAATTATCTTCAAAAGCTACATTTTGATATTTTGATATGTATATCTAATTATCTATATTAAAAATGGTCTTGAGAGGATATAGGAAAGGAGTATAAATAAAGAGGAAAAGAATCTCAAACTAAAATGTAGAGCAGTACAGGATCCAACAATTATGTAGAGGGTCCTCTTTTTTTATCAGACTTTAGTATTCAACAATAGATTCTTCCCTTTTCCTGTGTGATTCTATAAGGTAATATTAAATATTAAAGGACGTGCGGATGGTGATGAGATCTTTAGTCTAGTTCTTCTTAAAAATTGACTGTAGACTAAGTACAAGATGAAGAGAACATCTTTTTCTTATTCAGATTGGACTCTTTTTCTGGTGTTGTGTTTCTAATTATTGGCTTGAGGTATAGTTGGTTGGCCCTCCTCCCTTTTCTGCATGTAGATCTGTTTCTATTTCTAATTTTTGTGTCTTTCTCTTCTTGGATATTAGTTCTGTTTTCTTATTAGGTAAATTCAGATTCTTGAGTCTAACTTGATGAGTAGAGTGTCCCTTTTAGTTTTATGTGTTGATAGTTATGTGACACTCTTTTTAATTAAAGTGTGTTGTATAAGGGTTAGAACACCCCTTAAATATTTTTTTTTATTTTATTTATTGATTGCTGTTAAAGAATAAAAAGGGTAATATTAAAGGGGATCATTACTTTGGTTGTCGCTTCATCTGAGTGGTAATATAATCTGCTATCTAGACATGATATGTATGCTGTAGACATGTGAAACAGATAATTTTATTCTTAATGCTCCGTAACTAAGTATATTATGAAATGGTGGAGAGTTTAACAATTTGACAAAGAGACATTGATCATAAATAAGTAGGAAGATTGAATAATCATTTGATGTAGGAAGTCATTAATATTTGTAATGAAACCTATGCTAATCATGCTCAGGCTACATAGTCAAGAAATATATAAGATAATTATATAAGGGAACCTTAGATCAAGAACCTGTAATCAATTTTTTATTATATAAGGGATCTAGGTGGATGTTTTAGTCATGAACAGGTTTTTGTACTACTCTTACATGTGTAAGGGGTTATGATAAGGTAAGAAGAGTTTATTTTTTATTTTTTTATTCATGTTGAAACATCCTTTTGTAATTCCATTTAGTCTATTCGTTGTTATTGATAAAAAAAAAAAAAAAAAAAAAAATAGCTCCAGATTTGCCATGCGCTGAAAAGTAATATACATATATTTAATACAGCGCGTGGCTGTTCTTTTGTTTTGTTTGTAGATTTCGATTTAACTTTTCACCGATTATCGTTTCCTAAATTAACTACCCTACAAGCACAACATAAAACCATGGAATCTTTTTGCATGTTACATTCTTGAAAATGTAGCCTTACATTCTTGAAAAGTTTTCAAATGAAATTGAAAAATTGTTTTTGAAAGTGAAGAATCATCCCTTCATTCTTAAACATATATGCTACCCATTTTTATCCATAGTAACTCTTAACATAATAAAAGTAGGAGCAATAAAATTACTTAAATCTTTTGAAATTTAAACTATTTAAAAAGAAAAAAAGTATATTAATAATCAGATTTTGACTCACAAAAAATATGTAAATAAAATAATTAATCTCATTTATTAAAAACAAAATTAGTTATTCAAGCACATGCGTAATTTATTATACATCCACCCGTAGATCTTTATTTTTTTTTATATTAATAATGTAGATGATTTGTTTTATCCTTTAAAATAAATTATTCACTTTATATTAATCAACTTACTATGTATCATCAATTCCCTTCATGGTTTTAAAAGAAGACGAGTTTGAATGGGTCATCAAATAAAAAAAAAACTATATATCTAAATTACTTTCTTTAAGCTGATGGATGTAAATGACTACAATCATTGGCTAATATAAACATTTGGTTCATTGCATTGATGTTGCCTGATCGTTTCCTTAGATAACACTTCCACAAATCAAATATATCAACACACATGTTCATAATTTCATTTACCATTACGCGCAACGTATCAAGAATTTTCCTCAAATTCTAAGAATTTAAGATGAATGGAAAGTTTACATTAAATAAAAATAAATAAAACGAACAATATATAAATAAAAAGACTGATAAATACATTATTTAAAGATTATTTTCAGGAAAAAATGAATTTTCGTCAATTTTTTCTAAATTTTAAGAATTATTTTCATTTAAATAATGAATTTTTGCAAATTATAAGAACCGTTTTTTTTTTAAATATAAAAGTTTGTGAAACTTGCAAGCGGTATGAAATGTTAGATTTGAGACCAACTAATATGAATTATATTTTTTTAAGAAAAAATAATTCTTATAATTTAGAAAATCTGGGATTTTATCGATTTTAAGGGAAAAAATTGTCAATCTATATCCCTTTTTTCAGTAAATTTTTGTGTTAGGTTTTTACATTATTTCTTTTTTTAAATAATAAAATATCTAAAAACGAGCAAAAATAAAAAAAAGAAAGAAGAAGAAGATATAATCGAAGTTAGTTAATTAGAGTCTAGATTAAAAATTATTTGGTTTTACTTTTCGCTTGATTTAACTTAGGTATATATATATATATATATATATATATATATATATATATATATATATATATATATATATATATATATATATACATATTA
>Ga0209700_105493_pt1 | contig 21309 bp, 7 predicted proteins | sample SiratroredBW_FD_187528 | JGI IMG/M metagenome (GOLD analysis project Ga0209700, IMG submission 187528) | Root nodule microbial communities of legume samples collected from California, USA - Siratro red BW (SPAdes) (version 2) | ecosystem: Host-associated > Plants > Roots > Nodule | place: USA... | reverse complement strand
TTTTTTTTTTATATTATATATATATATATATATATATATATATATATATATATATATATATATTACTTTATTTATGAACTTTTCACAATAACTTTTCATAATAACTTAATCATCTCATGACGTAAAATGCAAGGAGCGCAATTAAAAAATATAAATATTTTCTTTTATTATTCAATTTCTTTTATCATAGTTAGAATTTTATATTCTTTTTCAAATCTATTTCAATTAATACGAACACAAATAAAATATATTTATATGATTTTAATCTGGTTAAAAGTAAAGTTTTTAAAGTAATAAGAAATAAGAAAAAATAAAACTAATGTGAGAAAATAAATAAAATTCATGAGATTATCATTAACATGTCTCGACAATTGAAAGAAGAATTAGAAAATAAGACAAATCAAGTTTTTAAAATCTCTATTAAACACAAGATTAATCAAGTAATTATTTAAGTATGAATGTTTGATTTTAAGAACAAACAAGAAAAAGAGGAAGAAGATACTATGTACTATCATAAGAAAAGATAAATATAAAAAAAATCACTACGTGAATTTAGAATAAATTAAGATAAGATTATATAAACGATGAACTAACCTCTTGATAAACTCACAATGGAGAAATTTCCCAGAGCTTTTATCAAAATTGCAAGTTATGTTACACATAGGTGGATACATGTTTATATACACTAGCTTGAAGAAAATAAATAATTAGAACTTGTTGACTAATGTATGTAATTTTAAAAATAAGGTCCTTACATGAATAGGAAGAGATTATGACTTGATTGGTCTGTACTCATAATTTGTCAACATAAGCCCTTCTTTTCTAGAGCTAACATTGTAAAACTAAGCATCCTGAATTTCTATATTAAATAAAGAAATTATATTTTTATTTACATTACAAGAAACATTAAGATATATATATATATATATATATATATATATATATATTATTTCTCCTTCCAATTTCTTGTAAATTTCTCTTGTGTACTTGAAATTGTATTATGGGCTATTTTTCTTTATCTCTTCTTTCTTGATCCCTTATAGTAACTCCTTCATTTTGTGACATAGGTTTCTCTTGAGTTGGGTCGTATCTCTTTCTCTTAGTCTCATTTTATTTTGTTATTAAGTGATATTATTTACTTGAGCAGCAAAGAGTGTTCTACTAGTGGATCTTCATTTTTTATTAGGATGCCACCACTGAAGCTCATCCCCAAGGAGATATAACTCACACAAAGAGATTTCCTTTCTTCCAATTCTCGTCCAATGAAACTCCATTTTTTGGTAAGAACATTTAATGTCTATTATGGGGCTTATGTAAAAACTTTCCCAAGCTACGTAGGTTTATGGTTCTAACAAGAAGTCAAAATACAATTTCTTCATCATCCAACAATGAGATGAATACCTTATCAATAGTGATCAACATTGAAACATAGGTGGGACTAGAAACTACGATTCCTCTTCCAAGGAAGGTTCCTTAGAGGAAATGCTTTAGGAGAATACTCTCATTTTAGAGACCTCAAAAGAACAAGAATGCATGTTTGCATTCTTCGCTTCCAATAGTAAGTGTGTCAGTCGCAAATGTAGCAAGTGATAAATATATCGTTCTCTCCCAAAAAGCTTGTCAATAAAAGCAATTAATAAAAATTTTGTACCACAAATTAATTCCAATATTTAAATTAATCAACAAGAAAATAAAACTATGCAAAAAATAATTAAAATATTTTGATATTTTTATTGAGCACTTGGAATGCAGAAAGAGGTACATTCTTTCCAAACTAATGTTAATGTGAACCCACAATAATACCCAAACCCCAATTCCTTAGGTGGATGAGCCTAAGCTTTCTTATTAACTGTCAATTCTTTGATAAATTATATAAAAGAAGACTTATTTTTGCCACAAGGATCTTAAGAAAACAAGAGATCATGCTTTATTCCTAGATACAAGCTTTCATTGTGTATTTTGATTTAGTTCTATATTACAAAAGATAGCTTTCAATACCCCAAGAATCAAAGATTATGCAATGGGTGATCAAGCCACAACAAGCATTAAACATAGAAACAAAATACTAACATTTGAATGAAAAGACGTATATATGAAACATATACTCAAACATGATTCATTAGCAAATTAGCCCAAGAATTATTTATTAACCCTTAATTCCTTGATCAATTACAAATATGAATCTTGGATTCACACAAGGATCTTAATGACTACAAATGAATCACCCTCTATTCCTATATACGAGCTTTTATCCGATAAATTAATTCAATTCTAGATTCAAAAGATATTTCCCAATACTCTTAAGAATCAATGGTCGAGTTATAGATTCGCACAACAAGCATAAATACAAAATTAATATACTAATGTATTGGAAAGCAAAGAATTTATGATCAAACATAAAATAAGTGCAAATATGATTACATGAGAGTTTAGAAAGGTTTAACCTAACCCCAACGACAAGTAATTTAGTTCGACATAAGCATGAGGAAATCAAACATTACAAGAAGAATGATGGAATAAAAAGATTACTTCAAATAAACCCCAAGAATGTCTCCAAAAGTGAATTTCGATCTCCGTTCTAGCAAAAGATGTCTAACCCTAACCCCAAAAGCTTATTAAATAAGATTCTAAAATCGACACTCGTGCCCGCCCAAAGTCAGTTGTGCCGGAAACCATTGGATTTTGTTAATGTTTTACTTATCGACCTTAACCTACGTCAGGCACACGTATCCTACACCGAACACATTTTCATCTGCTTGCTCTCAGGTTTTCCCAAGCCGAACTCGTGTGGCTGAGTTGGGCTTGGCTTTATTTGCACACTTTTTGCTTCTTTTTCCCACTTCTTCAATACTTCAATCTTTTTTCTTCTCATCGAATGTTTTTCTGCTCAATTTCACCAAAAATAACTTAAATTAGTTTCAAATCCTTATTTTGACTCTCAAAATCAGTTATCAACAAAACCTAAATAAAATTGAGAATTAAACAAGTTCTAAGTGTTAAAAGAGTTGATTTTTGTCATAAAAATGGATCAATAATATCATATAAATTGGATCTGTCAAACCTCCCCAATGTTTGTCCTCAAGCAAAGGTAACGTAGCACAGAAAAAAGTTATTCCATAGTGAAAAACAATTCAAAACCAGTTCACTAAACATCAAAATTAATCAAGTATGCTTCTTCTCACATCAACTTATGAATGAACAATTTTATCTAATAAATTTTCAATCATGGTGTTCAAATGAAATTGTAACAGAAAATGCACAACTCTCAAGCTCACCATAAGTGTTTCACTCAAGCATTTCAATCTCTCAAATTGTATGTTTCTCTCATCCTTCACTAATTTCCACAATTCAAATTTGCTTTTATTTCATGAGTCAAAATCTTCAAAACATGTAATACCACAACATAAATTCTCAAGAACAACCTAATCCTTTCACAATTCTCAATGAAAAACGCATACTCAATTTATCATCAAAGATCATTCCAAGTCATTCACCAATGCATTATAACTATTATCTAGCCAAGTTTCGAGTTGTTCACACAAAAAAAATTGAAAATTAACACAAAATTGATAAACAAAAAAAAAATAATAAAAACTGAAAAATATCACTAGAAAAAATTGCTCTTTTCCTTCAAAATTATCATTATTTGCCTCTCCCCCTCCTCCAAATTAATCCTAGTACCTAGGGCAAATAATCTTTAGCAATGAAGACCAATAAACCAAGTTACAAAAATTGATGTCTACATCTGGCCCAGGTACTATGGCGTCGATCGCAATAACTAATAACAATTTCTCTTAAATGCGCTATGGGTATCTGAGCTGGGATTGAGTGTTGTTATTCCAAAAGGGTTTATATCCTCTAAAATGTTTAACGTACAAAACGAAAATTAACCTAAACAAAGTACCAAATTTAAAATTAAACAATGAAAAAACTAACAATCCAAAACACCTCAAAATCAAAATTGTTCAAAAATTAAGCAAACTTAAAAACTTAAAATCCTAAGTTGCCTCCCAGAACATACTTGTTTAACGTCACGAGCCTGACATGTGGCTTTATCAAGATGAAGGAACTTTGAGATATATCATTCCCTTAGTGACTATCTTCACCCTTTTGGAGTATGAGCTTTCAATCTCAATCTTTCTATCCTCTTTAAACTTCTTGATCAACCAAGGATTTGCCAATTTAATTCCCCATCCTTTAAAAATATTTTTGCTCTTCAAAGTACCAAATATGACAGGTAGCTCAATTCTCAACTTTTCATCCTTATACTTTGGTTCAACCTTTTCAATTCTGAATAAAGTTTGTAAGTTGTAATCCTCCAATTCTTGTAAGTTGTAATCCTCCAATTCTTCAGTTTCCTTTTGTGTTAGCTTAAAACATCTAACAATTTTCTTCCACACACTTGATGTAGTCTCCTTCTTCTTTGCCACAAATTTGACTTCAATTCTCATAAATTCTTTTAGAGTCCCAGTAATATCAAAAATGGCTTAATCATTCAGTGTGTCAATCTTTGTTTTACCATTCTCCACAACAAAGACCATTTTAGAATATAAAAGTTCTTTCAAGAATTAAAAGAACCTTTTCATCTTCATCCATCTCCATCACTACAAAATCAACTAAAAAGGTAAACTCTCCCACCCTTACCAACACATCTTCCACTACTCCATGTCGAAGTTTGATGGATCTATCAATAAGTTACAATGTCATTCTAGTAGGTCTAACCTTCATATTGCCAATCTTGTTCATCATAGACAAAGGCTTTAAATTAATGCTAGCCCCTAAATCCAATAATGCTTTGCTCACAGGTGATTCCTCTATTGTTACTAGAATATTAAAACTGCTAAGGTCTTTAGATTTGAGGGACAAAGTTTTCTGGATGATTGCACTATACCCAACTTCTAACTCAATTTTCTCTTTTTCAATGAATTTTTTTCTTCTTCAACACATCCTTCATAAACCTAGCATACATAGCCATTCTCTCCTTAACTACTAAAAAATGCATATCACTATGTAGTTGCTTAAAAATTTCCTTGAATTTGAAAGTTTTTTTTCTTTATCTGGTTTTGAAGGTACACAAGGATAGGGAATTCTCTATTCTATTGGAGCTCTACACTCCTTTCTCTCTCTCTTTTAATCTTTTTTTTTGAATTTTTTTATTTTTCTAATTTTTCATTTTTTTTCAAATTTTTCTTTTCCTATTGTCTCTTCTCTTAGTTTATCTTTAAATTCACCAACTGATTCACTCTCACCAATCACATCTCTAGCTTCCTCACTCAACCCTAACTTCTTCCCACTTCTAGTGATAATGGCCTTACACTACTTCTTAGGGTTCAAATGGTGTTGGCAGAGAACGATCCACTCTGATGTTCTACCATTTGTTTCGCTAACTGCCCAACCTTCACCTTCAGATTCTTCAATGATGCATATGTGTTCTTTTGACTCTGAAGGGATTGTTGCATCAATTGCTAAACTGTTACTTCCAATTTGTTTACTCTTTCATACAATGGTGGGAATTGTTGTTCATGGCCTCCACTACCGGAAGCTCCATCTTGCTTGCAAGTTAGCATTATTTTGTCTCTACCCTTGATTGAAATTTGGAAAAGGGTTGTTGGAGAATTATTGCCTCCCTTGATTCCCCAAATAGTTGACTTCTGCACTTTCGAAACTATTAAGCATATCTCTAAATCCATTAGCATGGTTTCCTCCATCAAACTCACATCTCATGACAAGTTGAATATACCATTGACATCTTGCATGACCTGAATTTCCTAAGGCAATTTTGACATCTGCTGATTTAAAGTTTCAATCTGCTAGGAAAGAAGTTTGTGTTAAGCTAAAGGAGCATCTTGTGAATTTAATTCTAGCACTCCCTTCTTAGGCATCCTCCCATGATGACCTCTCAAAGTAGGAGCCATAAACTCAATGATAGTGATGACTTCTTCTATAGTCTTGAATAGAACTAATCTACCAAAAGAACTTTGCACTTGCATCTCCACATAAAATCCATGATTAGGACATTTTATCAATAGAGCTTTGAATATCTCCCGAGCTTCACTTACTGGTTCATTAGAACCTTTTACAAATGCGGCTATAGTAGCCTTTACCTCCATATTCTTGGATGCAGGAAAGAAACGATCCAGAAACTTAATCACTACATCCTTCTAACTAGTCAGACGTTGATTAGGTTGTGATTGCAGCCATGCCTTCACTTTCCCGGTAAATGAGAATGGAAACAACCTCAAGAAAAGTCTCTTCATCTGCTCCTATCGCACCCACTGAACCACACAACTCAAAAAGTGTACAAATGAGTATGTGGGTCTTCATGATCCAAACCAAAAAACTTATGAGAACTTATCAGTTGTAGCAAAGCAAACTTCATCTCAAAAATTTTCTCTTTCATAATTGGCCTTATAATGCTTGTGAAATTTCTAGGATTGGCATAACCAATCGAATCCCCTATAGTCGTTCTTTGGTTCCAAGTCTATGCTTGATTTGAAAGAAGGCCAAATCCTAAGACATAAACGAAGATAAAACTTATTGACTTTGTGGGTCTTGAGCTGTAAGGAAATCTCTCAACTCTTTTCTTTAGTTCTTTTAGCCCTTTTATGAGAAATGAAATTTATGCTGAGCTACTTATAATTGACATGCAAGTGGAAATCTTAAGCAGATTCTAATTAACTTGGTTGATTTTCAAAAACACATTAAACGAGCTTTCAGCAGCAATACCTTCAATTCACTAGGTGAATAAAATTTTTTAAGTGATATTCAACTCAAAGGGAAACTATGCTTTATAGGATTGACGCGCTAGTAATGGATGCAAATTTTCTTATATGGTATAATTGGTTGAGCAGAAATGAATTTGTTGAACGAATTATGCAAAAACTCTATGCATTTTCTTTCTACATAATTTCACTAGGCAAAACTATTTTGCTAGCCAAGTTTGGTGCAGTGAAAACTTTTCAAATCTTTGTCCCTAGATTCACTAAGGAAACATTATTTAGCTAAGCGAATTTGGCATAGAGAAGAAATTAAAAATGGGTGCAACATCAAGAATAGAGCCTGAGGCCTAAAAATCTTAATACCATTTCAAAAAATAGTCATAAGAAAGTGATAGGCCTAGATATGAAGGTAACATGGAAGAGAAAGATCAAGAAGGGGGAGTGGAATTCTAAGTGACATGAGTAGTCTAAAGAGGTCTACCATGCAAAGTTGAACAATTTTCAATTGCGTCCCACCTAGTGACAGAGAGGTCCAAACACCAAACTGGTACCAAATTTAGGTAAAGGAGACAGGCAAGCAAAGTGTGATTGGCATAGTGTAGAACAAATGTTGAATGTGTCTTCATATAGAAATGCACATTGAGAGAGGTGATAAACATATTTTTAATCACACTTAGAAGCTTTAATAATGAATCTCTTGGACTGAAATAAATAATAAATCCATTATTCCAATTAAGATTCATCTAATCAGGTTAATTTATTCCTTAACTTTATTTATGTTAATCTTGTATTTTTAGTATAATAGACGATCTAATAATTATAAGCTTTAAATAGACTAACTAGAGGGTCTAATGGTTACATGGAGTAAAAGGTCTGCTAGAATGTTTGGAACTGCGAGTGGGCCTGATCAAGTGAAAGTCTAAGTTTACTTATTCAAATCAAAATAGAAAATGAAACATGAATGAATGAATTAGAGAATAAAATCTACAATATCTTTGAAACAATTTGGAAGCAAATCATATGCGGGTATACAAAGAACAAAATTCATGACTAACTTAGAAACAAAATCCAAAAGTTCTAGAATTTGAAAATAGAGAAACTATTAATAAAATCTCAAACAACAATATATTTCTAATATTCTTGGAGCAAAGAAACCTATAAAAAGATACAGGCCTCAAGGTATAGGGGGAGCTTCATAATAGTGTTCAAAAAACATAATAGAACATAGCATATCAGTTTTCTTGTTTTCTTCATTGTAATATTTTTGTTTTTCCTTTGTATGAAAGGTTAAACTCTTTTATGTTGATTCTTGATAAGCATTAATTATTAGTTGATTTTATGCAGATTTAGTGTTTATTTTATTATTAATTCGGTTTAAATTTGGACTTTTATGTTTGTTATTATTCATTTTGTTATTTCATGCATTTTATTGTGCAAAGAGTGATTTTTGTTGAGAATTAGGTTAAATCTGAAGAGAGAGAAAATAGAAACGCTGAATCAGAGGGAAAGAGCAGAGAAGGGGGCATAAGTGATTTTTTGCTTAAGCAAAGGATATAGCCTGGGCTAAAACTCACTTAAAGACTTTCATAAGGAAGCCCTAATTTGAAGGCGTCAACACTGTTGGAGCGTGAATTACGAAATAACGGCCACAATTTGACCTAATGCAAGGAGCGAAAGATATAAAAGGCCAAAGCTAGGTCAAAGATGGATCATCACTCATTGGCAGATTCTTTGAGCGTCGTTCTTGATCAAGATTTATTTTTTTTCTTTTCTCTTGTATTCCATGGCTACCATGAGTAACAAACTCTCTTATTCTTGAGATTGGATGTAATTTCTCAACTTTGAATGCACTCTTAACATGGTTTGATATAATTAATTTCAATTACCTTTGTTTTACATTCTAATCATACTTTGATCTATCTTAGAATTCTTATTGTGACTTGAAAGCACTTTTTGAATTTGGAACCAAACGTTTAACGCATTGCATGTATAAGTTCAGGGATGAATTATAATGTAATGACTGTTTACAGCAACTATTCTTAATGCTGATTAATTTATTCTAGTAACTAGGGAAAGAGCTAGGTACTTTAATTTACGAATTTTAAATCTAAAGGAATTAGATTGAATGAGTTTTATTTGCACAAATTTGTAATTGGAAAAGATGATGTTAATGTTATGATTAAGAGTGTTTGAGAAGTAGAGTATTACAATTCAATCCCAAGATCTTTATTAACGTTGATTTCACACATTTATTATTCATTGTTTTGTTTTACGTCAATAATTTACTCAAATCCAAATCATTCATATTACTAGTTTTTAATCATAATACATTGACACATAATTAATTTTCAATTATAAATTCCGTTCTTTGTGGAGATGATACTCTACTTATTTTCTATATTACTTAAGGACTCAGTACACTTGCTGAAACCACTAACAATTCTCATGTAATTTCATAATGAATTCAAAGGTTTTGTGCAATTAAGGTTTCATTCTTTAATATTTGTAATGGGTTATATTACAATATGATCTTTTCAAATGTTAATTTCTATTAATGGAATCAATTTTAATGCATATTGATAATTCAATTTTGTACCCTAATTATAAATCTTGTTTAATTTGCATTATTTTGAACTATATTTTGTTTGCATAATTCAAGAGGTGAAAAATTAAAAACCTTATGGATATATGCATGGAGATAGTAAGGTATTAAATATATTAGTGGATGCATGCTTCATTAATTAGATTATATTGAATTCATTGACACATATTTAGTCAATTCAATCCTATTTAGATATTGAATGAATGATATATATGTTAATTGATGAAGAATTTGTTGTTGAAATAACTTGAGAATCAACCTGCTTCTTTACTATTTTTACATTGTTTACTATAATTTTTTGCATTTTAATCAGAATCTCCCTTCCACAGTATTGTTATTTCTAACTTCTTAGCATTTTTTTACTTGTAATGATAAGTACATCAGTCGCAAATGTAGCAAGTGATAAATATGTTATCCTCTTTCAAAGGACTTATGCAGTACATGACAATAAATACAATTGATAAAAAATTTAGCCTACAAATTATTTCCAATATTTAAACTGATAACAAGAAAATAAAACTATGCAAAAATAATTAAATATTTTTTGTATTTTTAATGAGCACTTGGAATGTAGAAGAGAACAGAGATGATATGGAATGCAATTGCTAGAGTTAAACTTTACCAAACCTCTCTCTCATGCATAAAAATAATTATCTTCTTTTTGAACTAATGCCAATGTCAACCCACAATAATACCCAAACCCTAATTTCTTAGGTGAATGAGCGTAAGTTTTCTTATTAATCGTTAATTCCTTGATCAATTATATAAAAACGACTTGCTTTTGCCACAAGGGTCTTAAGACAACAAATTCCTAGATATTATCTTTCATTTGATATTTTGATTCAGTTCAAGATTACAAAAGATATCTCCCAATACTTTAAGAATCAAGGATCATGTGATAGGTTATCAAGCTACAAGAAGTAATAAGTATATAAACAAAATACTAACATTTGCATGAAAAGATGTATATATGAAACATATATATGAGCACCCAAAATCGGTTACATGAGAGTTTAAATGGGTACATCTAGTTTCAACAAGATGAAAAGGATGAACAATGGACGAAGATGGATATACAAAGAGGAGAAAAAGGAAGCCTCCAAACCCTACACTACAAGACAAAAGCTATTTAGAGACCAATATTTAGCTACCAAATGAAATGATTGCTAGTTGTGACCAAAATAATCATCAAATTAAATTTTGGTTGTTAAATAACTACAAAATAAAAGTAATGATTGAATTTAGTGACCAATTAAGTCAAATAATTGGTATCTAACATTAGCTACCAAGGTTTTAGTGACCAATACTATTAGATTCTAAATTAGTCTCTAACTTAATTAGATACTAATTTAGAATCTAATGGCATGGGTCACTAAAACTTTGGTATCTAATGTAATATACCAATTATTTGACTTAATTTGTCACTAAATTCAATCATTACTTCTATTTTGTAGTTATTTAGCAACCAAAATCTAATTTTGTGACTATTTTAGTCACAATTAGTAACCATTTCATTTGATAGCTAAAAATTGGTCTCTAAACAACCTTTTTCCTGTAGTGCTAGTTGTCGTACAAGGCTACATTTTTTTGACTCTCGCATGGAGTGGAGTATCTAACCCTAATGTAGAGAGTCCTTTAAATACACAAATTTCAACATTTGTGTCCAGCCCAACTTTAGTGGCACTAGACACAATTAAGCCCAAAGACTCTCAACCCAACTCGAGCCCGATATAGTTTTATTGCATAGTCTCTCGGGTTCAGTTTCGCTTGGCCCAACTTTAGTGGTGTCAGGCTCAAGTTTCCTATGTCATATTTTCTCTTTTGTCTCATCCCTCATGGGCTCCAATCCTATTCTTTTGAGTCTAGTACTTCTTGTTCACTTTTTAGGCAAAATAAAAGGAATTGGTGTAACTTTCAATTCTCAAACTACAGTAATCAATTATTAATAAAGAAACTGATAAAATAAAGAAATAAGCAGGTTCCAATCTTAGAAAGAGTTTATTTCATTATAAAAATTAGCTCAAAAATGTGATAAAAATAAATGTTATCCTAACTTTGATTGTTTGCATATGAGTATCGAACACTAAATAATTGGATTTACTATTGGATTCATTGGAGATGACTTGGGGTTAACTTTGTAATATCTATATTATCATCTTGGCATTAGATAGTCTGATCACTTTGTTAGAAAGTCTACGAAAATTATTTTAATTTGATTGTGAAAATGATAGCGATCAAATTTGGTGTTATTGTCGAGGACTTTAATTCGAATTTGGTTTTCAGTTTTCTTATTTATCTGTAATTTTCTATTTTTTCTACATAGTTTTTTTTTTTCTCTTTTTAGCATATTAAACTATGTTTTCTTACTAGCCTCGTTATAATGCATATTTTTCATTCCACTTATATAACTTTTCAATTTTTGCATTATTATTTCGAAATAAAAATATAGTAATATATATATATATATAAAAGAAATTAAAGCATCTAAACAATATTTTCTACTTAGTTTATAGGAATATATAATAGGTTGTGGTATGTTTATACATAGATGTGTTTATCTGGTGCATGACTAGAACAAATCCAAGTGAATTACATTCTTTTGATCTAGAAATTGAACGTACATACCACAAACTAGCTAGACTAGGATAAACCATCTATCGCGTGAAAAGCAATAAGAATGTTGTTCTAAACAAAAAAGAGGATTTGAATTGCAAATTTGAAGATGTTTTCTACTTACATTTGTTTCTATATTTATTCCCTATTGCTCTTTTGTTTTTCTATGGTTTTAAGCCTCTTTTCTCTCATTTTACCTACCTTTACCTTGGTATCTTTACGTTCTTTATGAAGTCCTCTTGATCTTTGTGTGCATCTTATTCAATTGTGGTAAATATTAGAGTCTCGCTAAGTCTAGGATAGTGTTTGCTTGCATAAGTGCTTTGAGTGAAAATACAAACCTAGACACTTGAGAGCTGAAGAGTATACAGTGGATGTTCTATCATTTTTTATTCATCCATTTGATTTAAGTTACCTATTGTTTGTAAAAATATAGGAAATTTCCTTCACATTTATCTTGACTCTTTGATTTCTTGAATTGTATCCTGCTTGCTATTACGCGTTCTAGGATCTACTGTATATTTTTGTCATTTGTTTGCACTATATTCCTTTTAATTTGTTGTGAGTCTATTTTTTCCAGGAGTGCAAAAGAATAACTATGGGGGCATTTGATAAACATAATTTTAATCACACTTAGAAGCTTGAATCATGAGTCTCTTGGATTGAAGTCAATAATAAATCCACTTTTTTAATTAAGATTCATCTAATTGGATTTTATTTAGGCCTTAACTGTTATTTTTGCTAATCTAGTATTTTTAGTGCAGTAGATGATCTAACAATTAGAAGCATTATACGGTCTAACTAGACAATCTAATGGTTATATGGACTAGATGATCTGATATAAGGTTTGAAATTGCGAGTGGGGTCTGATCTAGTGAAAGTCTAAGTTTGTTTCTTCGAATCAAAATAGAAAACAAAATCTAAATGAATAAATTAGAGAATAAAATCTACAATATCTCATAAATAGATTTGGAATCAAATAATCTACAAAGATATGAAGAACATAATTCGTGACTAACACAAAATATATTTTCAAGATTCTTTTAGCAAATAAACCTATAAAAAGATACAAGGAAAAGGGGAGCTTCATAGTAGCATCTTAGTTTTCTTATTATCTTCGTTGTAATGTTTTCGTTTTGCCTTTCTAGGAAAGCTAACTCTTTTGGATTGATTCTCTTGTAATTTCATAATGAATTCTGAGATTCTCTACAATGAAAGTTTCATTATTTTATATATGTAACATGTTGTATTACTCTCTAATCTTTTTTGAATTTTAGTTTCTATTAATTTAATATTTTTTTAACTTAACACATGTTGATAATTTAATTTTGTTCTTTAATTGAAATTCCTGTTTAGTTTACATTATTTTGAACAATATCTTGTTTGCATAACTCAAGAGGTAAAAACCTTATGAGTATACATATAGAAACAAGATAGTGAATATATTAATGACATGTTTCATTAATCAGATTCTATCGAATGAATAATATATATATATATATATATATATATATATATATATATATATTAAGTGATGAAGAATTCGTTGTTGAGAGAACTTGAGAGTAAACTTGTTTGGTTTTTACATCGTTTATTATATTTTTCTGCATTTTAATCACAATCTCCCCTTTACTTTACTGTTATTTCTAACTTTAATTGTTTGTGTTCTTACCAAAAAAAATGATAAAATGATATGGAACCTTTTGAGGTTAACTTCGAGTTTCCAAATCCTCTTTTGGTAGTATCTAGGCTTCACGAATAAAGCACTGAGTGGAGATCCATCTCTAAAAGAATCTACCATATTCAAGTTAATTTGAAGAATGAAATTACATTTATAGAGACTTAGACTTGATAGGTGATTATTATGGGTCATTAAGTCTTATAACAATAATTGGTTTCATATTGGTTTGTGTTATTCAAACTTAATAAATAGTTATATGAGTAAATAGATATTTATGCAATATTATGTCCGTTTTGTTTGGTCAAGTATTATATTTTCATATATTCAAGTACCAGGATAGTACATTTTGCAAATGAGTCTAGAAAACTGAACAAGTGAATTTAATTATTGGATTTATTAGAAGACAATTTGAAGTTAACTTTTGTATATTATATTTTTTTAGTGTTAAACTGTTTAAATAACTTGTTAGACAACCTACATTAAAATTATTTTAATTTAATTATAAAAACAATGACAATCAAGAAGGAATGCCGAATGGGCATACAAAATAGGATGGTTGACGGACTCACGGTGATAGGCCAATGTTGAGGAGATAATGTGAATGTTGTGGTTGCTGGTTAAAAAGGATCAACCACAGTAGTTGAAACCCTGACGTTGGAATAATGACAGAGAAAAATGAACTATATTTCACTAAACTGGGGGTTCATTTCGATATCTTGAAATAATCCTCCTGTTAAGCTCTACAAACCATGTCAAAAAGGTGAAACAAAAGAGGATATGATGAATTTTGTGTTTAAACAATAGTGAAACTATAGAAATTATAATGGAAAACAAAATTACAATATATTGAGTATCTAATTAAATAATTTTTATTTACCCTATTCATAACATAAATATAGAATAATTCTAATACCCACTGTTACTACCTTTGCAATATTTTAACAAGGATATAATTTAAGAAAAACAAATTACAGATTAGTATAAAATAAAAAGGATAAGCTTAATATAAAGATTAATATAAAATCATGAATATAAAATAATTCTAATATCAACCGTTACTATATTTACAATATTTTAGCAAGGATATAATTTCGAAAAACAATTTAAAGATTAATATAAGAGATAAGAGATAAGGCTTGATATAAAGATTAGTATAAAATCATGAAGTAATAATGTTTCACAGATAACGAAGGGATTAGTGTAAAATATAAATCATAATGCTTAGTCTTTTTTAGTTATTATTTATTTATTTATTTTATTCTATTCCATCGTATTATTAATAAAATGCATAATCAAGTCCTTCAGTTTTTTAAAACACAATAATGTGAAACTTTCTGTTTTTATCTAATTACGAGTAAAATCGTTAACAACACAGTCATAACTTATAAAGCCAATAACATTAATATCAATGTATGAAAAAGTCACATTGTTGCAATTTTAAAAGTTGATTAACTTAAAATGAACTTTGAAAATTGTTGCATTTTTTTAAATCAAGAAACTTGAATTAAACTAAATTTTAATATTTTTTAGATAATTAAAAGGAATAATGTAATGTAAAGTAAAAGGGTAACAAGTATAGGGGAAGATTTGTGTAGACCTTAAGAGTGCAATTTGTACAAATTATGACACATTAGGACAACCCCACACTATGGTTTAGTATATTTCTAAATCCCTAATTTCATATTACATATTTACAATGATATACAATTGAGTACTGAACTTTACTGGAGATTTATTAAAAATATAAAATAGCGAAAATTATGAGCATAAAACATATGCAAGTAACGTTATTCCTAGCTATATACAATTCCATAGACATTCAATCACCTTTATGTTTAAACATAATCCTTCTCAGTACCAAGGTTTCTGCAACAACAAAGCCTATATAGTGAAGCGTTGTTAATAAGACAATACCCTACAAATGATACTGCTATTATTTGAACGCCCAGCATCAACAGTAGCAGAAGAGGCAAAACGTCACATTTGTGATTTTGAAATATTGGTCTAGCCCAGGTATAGTTTGGCCTGTTTTGTGGAACTGTGGATTATGGGTCCGAAGGATCAGAAGGAACTTTGCTAAGAAGCCAAACCAAAAGCACACCAACAAGAGCACCAGAAAGATGTGCAATGTGATTTACACTTTGCAATGCGTAGCCTCCATGAAAGGTTCCTGATAATGATGTTGAAGCTTGGGCAGCTTCCATAACCTAGGACAAACACAAAGAACAGATCAACCATACAGAGCACTGATAGATAATAATAATAATTGGCATAAACCAAACAACAAATGAATCCAAATTATGAGCGTTTTGTCCAAAACAAATAAATGATTGGTCAATAAAAAAACATCAACATAGATAGGAAACCCCATTTACAAATATGATTGAAGGACACCTCTTATCTATTTGACACCTAGCGAGAAAAAGACATCACACTTAAGGGGGTGTACCGCTTGTTGGATAATTTGAGGGAAGAAAATTAAGGAAATCTTCACCACCAGACCACGAGCCAACATATAAGAGAAAATGACCACACTCTACTATCTGTGCCGAACATATAACTTACCATGGACTCTAGTACAGATATTCACCAATAGACCACAAGCTAACCACATAAAAGAAGAGGACATCATTTTCAACTTGAAAACTTATAGGTGGTGATCTTTTTTCACTTACATGTTGCTAAACTTGTTCATTTCTGTATAATACAAGATTTTAACTTACACTTGAACACAAGTAATCAATAATATATTGTAATATGAAAAAAGAAACGAAGGAAATGACAAATATTAATGAGGGGCTTATAGATGAAACGGATCATATATAGTTTACTCAAGAGACCAGTAAGAAAAACACCAAAAACATCATATACATAGGAACCATGTGCAAACACGAATTATGGACACCTTTTATCTATTTGACACCTAGAAAGAGAAAGAGAAAGACAAAGTAGAGTGGCTATAGGTATTATGATGCAATAAGAAACAGAAACGAAAAATGTTAGTTCGGTGTTTCTAGTAGAGAACGATGATATATCATTACTCAACCATTTATGTAGCTTGACACATGATTCTGGATGCATGTTGAAAAAGTAACATGACCTTAAGTTCCAATATCGCTAATCACCTTCTCTATAACAAACTGACCCAATATAAGCACTTCAAGGATCTTCCTCCAGTCCCAGGACATCTGTATTAATTAAAAGCTAAACCGTTAAAACTCGGAAGAAATACCGCAAACAGATGAACTCTAGAATCCAATTTCAAGTACCTTTACAAGGACACTGATAGTAAATAACCCAAAAACAGCACCAGAAGCTCCAACAGAAACTGTATTTCTAGGTAAAACCAACCATGAAACGAGGTTTGCTCCTACACCAGTAAGAATGTAAGAAAGCCACAAAGCAAGGTTCCCTTCCTCTTCTTCAACAAGCTTTCCTATTGTGGAAACAACACAAAAACAAAATCTCAAGCATCTATCCCACAACAACTCACTTAGAGAAAGACAAATGATCATGTTACAGCCTTACCAAAAATGTACAAGAAGAAAAGGTTGCTAGAAAGATGATTCCTGAAAAAGTTAAGGCATCAGTCATCTTGTAAAATGAGATAGTGAGAAAGTAGTTAACAAAAATAGAAAAATAAATTTAATATAAAACACAGTCATAGATCAAACGAGAACAAATTTAAAAAAAAGTGATGATTGCTTGAATAAAAAATGCTGCTATTTATCTCATCTTTATTCATATCAAAGCTTAAAATATAAAAGTATAATATACTCATAAAATGCAGCGAAGAGTACTCAAAGTGTCCGACACACGTAAGACATGATTAATTTTGAGGTGTCTACGCTTCCTTATTTAGAACAACGCAAATTTAGAATGGAAAAAACACTTAGATACAGTAGTTCATTAAGTGCTTTTAGTGTAGTTTTCTAATTTTAGATCTAAAATTTCACCTAAACAACTTATATCAACCTATATTCAGACCTTTATAACAAAACTTATTAAGATAAAACTCCAATTCTGATTAAAAGCATCTTAGAAACTCGATCCAGATTATGTTCATCCAAAAAAGAAAAATAACAAAAGGGAAAAACTGAAATGAGAGAGGAAGACACTCACCAATTAGCATGACAAAATGTAGCTGTGACAAACTGGTACCAAGCAGGCCAAGTGTGGTACAAGTACAAAGCCTTTGCCCCATTAACCTTGCAGAAATTATATAAAACCATACATCATGCAACAAACACAGAAACAACCCTGTTTATGCAATGTCACTTGTTTCACACCCTTTTAAAAGATCTCCTCAGTTACCTTTTATAGATTTTAACTTTCTTACTCTTATTTCTCTTGATCACATTTAACATTCGTATTTTTTTAATCTGTCTTCTTTTTCCATTGTACCTTCCATCTGTCATGTATTAACCTTCATTGTCTCTCTTTGTTCTTCTTGTTCTACCTCTCCTTTCCATCCATTTCACACCCCATCAAGAATGTGCAGAAACATAATTACTTTTATTTTTCCTTCCTCCCATTCTTTCAATGCGAAATGGGACCAAAACGGAAAAACGCAAGAGAGATTGTGATGTAATTTCATATTGGCAAAGTCAAAACACAAACATGATTCCTCGTTATATTCTATTGCCCACTTTGGTATTTTAAGTTTTTTTTTTTTTTTTAGTTTGGTTTATAAAACTGCATTTGTTGCACAAAGATAGTACTTTGTCACTTTAACACACTATCTTGATCAATTTGTTTGACTTGTGATAATCTATAAGCGACGCCTATGCTACATCAGTAAAATTAACACTATTAGTGTGCAAAACAATAATAGAATAATAAAAACACTTTAAAGCACCATAGTACATTTTTTTAAATTTAAGGAAGAAAACAGAGTCAAAATGTACTTTATTTAAGCCAATTACTTTCTCAGTTGTTTTCCTTTTAATTTTCTTTAAGTATAGGATTTTTTGAAAAAATCGTGTTCTAATGTGTAAAGTTAAAAAAAACATGTTAATTGGATTCTTGCATGTCTTCTGATCTGTGGAATGGAAAGATAAAAGATAAAATAGAAATATATAACAATTATTTCACTAAAATTATGAAAATTTATCGTATTTCTTTAATTTAAAAAATATACAGCTAAACATAAATAAAGGGACAATAGTAGAAAAAGATAACAAGAAAATTACATGAAAAAAGTGGTCAGCCACGAAAACGCCAATGTTGAGGAGAATGATCCAGAATATACCGTTGACTCGTTTCTCCGGTTTCCCTTTCGGCTCAGGTTTCCCGAGTTCCAATTGCGACATAATATCTAACAGAGAAGCACGGAACGAGGTGAGAAGAGCAGCTGAGGAGGCGTGAAGCTGGAAGTCGTAGCAACCGATAAGGTGTTTGAGAAAACGCCGAATCCAAGTTAACCGGAGAAAGTACCTGATTTGTTGCAGTTGCAGGGTGCGAGAGTGCGGTAACGAAGCGCGGATAACGGGTGGTTAGATTGGACATGGAGAGAGGGTTTGGTGGTGAATGTGGGAAAGGGAGGGAGACAGTGAGAAAAGAAAGAGGATTTAGGAATGTGAATGTGAGAGAGTTTGCATGACATTGATTGTAACTTCACTGGGACACCAAATTGCGCCATTTTTTGGTTTTCCCCGAAGTGAAGTGATGGTTTGCTCCTGTTCTCAATTCAATTTATGTGCACCACTGTGTTAGAGTAGTTAGGGTCTCGAACATTTTTTATTTGGGATTTTAGAGGCATGCCTTACTTCTTAGAAACATGTCTTCACGAACCCATTCAAACAATTAAATACTGTCAAATTGACTAGTGGTGGCTCTAACTCGAGTTTTTTTTTTATTTGAAAATTGCCTATATGAATAATTTTGTAGTAAATTACATAAATGGATAAGATGTATTTGAAAACATATTGTTGAAAAAAAAGTCAAGCAATATTTTATTTATTTTTTATTTACTTTCTACCTTGGACTTGTGTTTACCGAGTTAATGATTTTCTTTTTAAAATTCATTTACATGTATAATTTTCGTATTTTTCGTAAATTTACATTTTAATTTTTTTTATACTTTTAATTTACATAAAAAGAATAATGTCATTTGCGCTTATCCTAAAATAAAAGAAAATTAATTTCAAATCTAAGTAAAAAATCACTTCTAAATTTAATCACTCATACAAGTACAACTTCATCCAAAATAGAAACTAAAGTTGAGTTTTAAGTCTCACTTCTAAATAAATTTAAAAAGAAACAATCTTAGAGACTTCAACATAAAAATAAATAAAAGTACAACTTCTTAAAGTCCTCCAATAATGCATGAGTAAGATTTGTCAATTTACATATTGTTTTTACCTACCAAATAATTTTTAAAAAATAAACTTAGTCCAATGGTTAATTAACATTAATAAAATTAGGAAACATAGGCGTGTATATATATATGCCCACCTTTTATTACTTACTGAAAGAATTGCAAAAAGAAAATACCAGTTAACGTACAACCATTTTTATTAAATGTACTTTTATCAAACTGTTGTGAAAATAAGGGTAAAATTAGATAAAAAAAAAAAAGTGTGTACATAAAAAATTATATCCCATTTATATAATGGTATAGTTGTGATACAATAATCATTAATAAAATAAGTGAAAATTTTGATAGAGTTATTGTGTGTAACCAAGTGTACTTTATTGTATTTGATAAGTCTATTCTTTATTTGAAAAATTTGAAAAAAATATTAAAGACTTATATGTGTTATAGTGTGTTTATATTTTGATTTATATGTAAGTCTCTTTGAGTTATTATTTTGATGAGTCTATTCTCTATTTGAAATATTTGAAAAAGATATTAAAGACTTATATGTATTATAGTGTGTTTATATTTTGATTTATATGTAAGTTTCTTTGAGTTATTTGATCTATATTTATTAGAAAGAAAATTATTTTCAAAATTGTTTAGAACTTATATTAATGAAAAAATAATTTTAACTTGTTAAAATGTATTTTAGTTCGCTAAAATATTTTTATCTGAATTCTAAAATAGTTATGATGAATATTTTAATAGATTATTTTATTGAATCAATATTAAAATTATTTAAAAATCTTGTAATTTTGAAGATTTGTTTCAGTTTGTTAAAACAAATTTTTGACACATTAAAAATTATCATGTATTTTTAATAGAATGTTATCAGTCTATTTAAATAGATTGAAAGTGTGATTTGATCTATATTTTTCAATAATATGTGAAATCAAGGTATTAACACATAGTTTTAATCCATTAAAACTAACTTGGCATATTCTATAGAACTCTTTCATCTTCGCTTCATTTGACATGAATTTTGAAATATGAGTTTTAAATCATTTTCAATACTGAGAGAGTTTGAATTGAGCCAAAAAAAAATTCTTTGAGCTTTCTTTTAGTGTTTCAAAGATCATTTATTTTGGTTGAAGGAGAAATCTTGGTGTTCACCTTAAATTCATTTTTTATTGTACTCGTGATGATTTAGGTGACCTCGTTCTCAGTGGCGGCTCAAGGCTTCAGGAGGCCTAAAGCAAATAAAAAAAATGAGGCCTTTTTTAAATTAATAAAATAATTAAATTTATGATATTTTTATCTAAAATTTATTTTTCGAGCTTTTTGTGATGCAAAATTATCTATTAAATTATCATAATTAATTTCATTCAAAAAA
>Ga0209700_105492_pt1 | contig 21315 bp, 6 predicted proteins | sample SiratroredBW_FD_187528 | JGI IMG/M metagenome (GOLD analysis project Ga0209700, IMG submission 187528) | Root nodule microbial communities of legume samples collected from California, USA - Siratro red BW (SPAdes) (version 2) | ecosystem: Host-associated > Plants > Roots > Nodule | place: USA... | reverse complement strand
TTGAAAAAAAAAAAAAAAACAAGTATCTGCGTTAGATTAGTTTAACTTAAGACATGTTCACTTCGAGATTCATCACAGTTTACATTAAGCTGATTAATTCTTTTGCAAGTGATCTGATCTGGGTTTTGGTTGTTTGTATCTCTTTGTTAAATCAAGAATGGTTCTTGTTAAGCTTAATTCCTTTGTTAATTCTTGTTATTCCAAAACTTAAAAAACAACTATATTCCCTGTCATCTCACCACAAAACAAACCTAAAATATGCTTGAAAGATTTCAACCTTCTCTTCTCTTGAATCCTGACATTGAAACTTTGTTTTAAGCTAACATTTCATTTATCATTATTAAGCATATTTTGTATACAACTCACAGTTTGTTTAATTTTTAGGTCATTTAGCTGTTGTCATTAAATGGGATTCGTGTGATAATAAATTCTATCTCAGAACGTGATTCATGGTGGTGGAAACAATTTTCATACAACCAAGCAAATTTAAAATTTTAAATACGAAACTAAACTTTGATTTCTCTTTGTATATTACTAAAGTCAAAGGTTGCAGACATGCATGATGCACGTTCTCAAGGGAAAATAAACACAAAACGGGTTTCTTAATAGGGAATAGAAAGATCTATCTGTCTGACTGCTTCTAATTATTCTAAATAACCTTTTTTATATATAATCATTCCAAAAAAAAATTTGCCCTAATGCTAGTTGGTGATATGGTGATGAACATTGAATTACATGCAAGTATTTTACTTGTCACTAATTCACTTCTATAACTTTTAGTGATTCTGTCACTTAATGCAGAACAGATTCTTATCACAATCACGAAATTTATTTTCATAAAATATGAAAAACAATACGTTGGACTATTATTGTTGGATTGCTTTTGTATATCCAATTTCCGTGGACGTCATGCAATCTAGAAGAAGGGAACAATTTTCCAAATACCAGTGCCGTGCAGTTGGCTGCAATAAAACCTTATCCTACAACAACCTTCATCCATCTAGAAACTCGTTTCGTTTTCCCCTCTCTTATTTCAAACTTTGTGTTCAACGATTTTAACCATATTGTAATGTTCGTGGCTACTACTAGCTAGAGTAAGGCTAGGGTTTTATGCTATAATGAATATGACAGTTCTTATGTTAGAAGGAATATACAGTACAATGATTTTATAGGTGAATTAATATATGAACACATGCTTTCATTTAAACATGCTTGGTTAACAAAAATATATGAACAATTAATATATGAACACATGCTTCAATTTGTTATATAAACAAAAATATTCTTTTTACAATTTTCCATGTAGACTTCCTTGTCGAGTATATTGTTTCATTGAGACGTTAGGGTATCGATAGGTAAAATAAATAAATCCAAAATATTATTCAAATGATTATAAAAATGAACATAAAACTATAACAAAGAGAGATAGAGAATTAACAGGGAAGGAAGAGGAGATGATGGACAAAATAGAGCATAAAAAAATTCTCCTAATTTATACATAATAATAACTTTCAAGAGAATATCCGCACCTATGTTAAATAATTGGTTCAATATTTTTTTTACTGATTAGTTCAAATTAATAAAAAAAAAGTTAAATGAAAAACTTTCTTTATTTTTTCTTGTTTTTCTTTCTTTTTATTTAAGTCTAGTTTAACATAATAGTATATTTTAAATGTTTTCTATAATTATTTTAATAATAATACAAACAATCATTGCTGATTAGTTAAGTTCTATATATAATTTATTTTATTATAGAACATAGTAAATGCAAAAGGTATGATATGTAAAACATCCATAAAAAAACTATAATTTGACATTTTGTAATTTTATGATTTCATGGTACATCACATGAATGATATACTAATTTACTACAACTTACGATAGGTACGTGCACCAAGTTATATGTATCTAGAAAGTGTATTATCAATCTTAAACATGGAAGCAAGACACATAAGCAAGTTGAGATTGCCAAGTCATAGTGTGGCAAAATTTTCCTTGGTTAACAAGATATTCAACTATGTGCTTATGTACACCATACATACTAATCACAATAGACTTTAGTTTGAAGTTACCATTATCCTTGGTCATAATAATTTTCGTTTTTTTTTTTTTCTAAGTTTCTTAGTAGCAATTTCCTTCATTTTTCTTAGTTATGTTCCATCAGAGATTTTGGGAGATTTTATACAAAAAATTATTTCTATTATAGTTCCTCAACCAAAGGAAAAGTCTTTGCAGGTGGTTTCATCAAAGTAAATTATCAGGAAAATTCTTCCAAAATATATATTTGCAACAATGTCTTTTTGGATATTATTAGGAACCTCATGCTTTTTGTTTTTAAAAAATCTCTCGATGGATTTAGTAGGAAAGTTAGAAACTATCTTTGTTTTCTATTTTTAAGTGATGTGTACTTTTTTTTTCTTGAGATTAAAAAATTATGATATATAAAAAGAATATTATATTTATTAAATAATATCTGAACAAATTCACATTTGATAATAAGACTTTTCTTTAATATTAATATTGTGTGTTTATTTTAGACTTTTATTAGCTGATTTTGTCATCTAGCTAGTCCAATTAAAAAAAATCTTACTTTGCCACAGTACGTGTGTTGTTAATTGTTTAATCAGAGGTTGATTAGTACATGAAATTTATTTATAGCTTTTTAAGATGATATTCATAGTTAGCTTTGTTCTAGAAAGGCTGGTTTTCAGCATGACATGGATCATGTTTGACAAAGAAGCATAATCAAAAAGTAAAATGACTTGAACAGTTTTCTCACTCACGAGGTAAAGGTTTCTACAAATACTAGTATGAGAGACAACATGTGTACAAGAGAAAAATGGTGGTTGATCCAGTTGTAGTTTGGTCTTAATTTTCATTGTTGTTTTTTTGGACCTTTCTTGGTCAAAAGTATTACAAGTTAATCTCTTACCTGTGATTAACAGAAGCCACTATAAATATTTTATGATCTGGCAAAGTCTTCAAATTGAATACAACCAATTTAAGAATAATAATGCCACTCGTAAGCAATTCCAGGTTGCTCTATGTTTTTTTGTTCAAGTTTGGTGCTTATCCAAGTTTCGTACGTTGTCAATTGTGAAAGAGATTGTGATAATCTATTTTTCTTTTTATATTCTAAATTTGTATATTATGAATATCTAATTAGGAATTTAAATTAAGTACCTTTTTTTTTAAGAAATTATATAGAAAAGAAGATTGTTATTTGTGTGATCAAGAGATAAACCGCATAATTATATATTAGAAACTCAATAATATGAAGTTTAAAATATTTATTATAAAAATCAATAATTTTATCGTAATTAAAACTATAACCACATAATAAATTAGTATATTCTAATCAAATTCATTTTTAAATTGTTTTTTTCAGATATTATTATTATTATTTGGTTTGATTGTCATTCTTGTATCCTTCATTTCTTGTTTGAGAAATATGTTTTCGTATCTCATAAGTTTTTCTTAATCAGCATTTCGTATCTTATAAGTAAACCATTAGAAAAATGTGAACCCTAGGGTTGAGCTGAAGTTTTAGCAACAAACTAAATAGTGGTAGTTTAGCACTAGTTACTCAGTAACTTTTTTTCTTTTTTTATAAATTTAACAGTTGAATTAAAAAGATATTGAATCCATGAATTTTATAAGGTTTTTAATAAAATTTTAAAATTATTTGATACTTCATTATATAAATACAATTTAACAATAAAAAAAATATGGATCTCCGCAACTACAAATATGATCTATCTAAAATGTAATGTGTAAACATGATTGCAGAGTCAATATTAAATTATTTAACTGTTGCTGCAATAACTTTTTTTTTGTAAAATGTCCCATTTATCTAAAATGTCTTGTCTACCATTTTTTAATAATTTATTTACGCAACTCTTGGATTATACATATACAAAATAGCCACAGAAATTTAATTTAACAAAGGTCAAACTCCACCTTTTTCAGAAGCTATAGCCTTGGTTGGTACAGAGCCACAGGCCGGAAAGAAGAAAAAAAAAAACCACAAAAATCACAAAGACTTTTTTAGTTTGACGCAAACAGTCAACCACAAAAAGTTAGCTTCTTTTAGTTAATAGTTCTTAATTTCACAAAATTAGTAATTTCATTCCATCAATTTCATACACTGGTCGAAGCAATTGACTATTTAATTTTTCTTCAATTTTTTATACCTTATTTGTCACATAAATTAAGTATTATAAGAACATGGTCAATCCACTCATGTGCTTATCTATAATATCTTTGATGAGTAAATTTAATATATATTGTTAACTAAAGTATTTTTATATTTGAAAAAGTAATATTAAATATAATAAATTTTATAAATATCACACGGTGATGTGATCAAAGATATATATCAATTATTTCAGACATTATAATACTATCAATTATTTCAGACATTATAATACTATCAATTATTTTTAGCTGTGCCATTCCTTTATAGTTAATTTTTATTTATTTCTACAATTTACTAAACAAAAGAATCTATAAAATTCAGTAATGCATCATTAAGTAAAATATTATTTTAATTTTAAATATGTTGATGATAAATGTCTATACCATATGAAATATCATATAATTACTATAACCGTATAATACATATACAAATAATTTAATTCCTTATAATGTGGGTTGTAATGTTTTCACACGAGCTTAGATGTGCCAAGAACAATTTCTACGATTCACATTGAATGAGTTTTATTTCATGCTAAAACAAACACACAACTAGACAAATAGGAGACTGATTGGATACTAAATTATTAATATGTGACATCTTTTTAAGTGGCACAATTTTATGCAACATAAATGCAAAAGTAATTTCATACAAGCAAAACTCAATTAGTTTTGAAGATAAATCAAGTTATACAGAAGTAGATTTTACCTACTAATATACTATTTAATAAATACAAATTAATTAGAATTTCTTTAAAACTTATAATTATATTAAAAATATTTTCAAATAAACCATATGAAATTTTATATTAATTTAAAATTACTTAAATTTTAATTCATACAAATTAATATAGGCGTAATATACATTTTAAAATATAAAAGTATGAATTATTTAATCGTTTTATTATTCTTTAATTTTTAGAAAATTTAATACAAATAATCATAATTTTATTCTGATCACCTTTATTAATGTGTAAAATTGATTTTAAGAAAAATGGAAAATAAATGTTTTTGACAAAAAATAATTCTTGGATAGAAGCACACAAAATATAATTATATTTACATCAAGCAAAATTAATTTTCTTATTTTCCTTTAAAATAGAGTTTCTAATAAACTTAATTGTGTTTAACATTTTCAATTCTCTTAACATCAGTTAGATCAAAATTTGAAAGAAATGAACTTTTTGAACATCCAAACATCAAATCCTTTAAAAGATATTTTTAAACAATTTTTATTTACTTTAATTATTTTAAAATCGTAAATAATCTCTTAAGTATTAATTTTAACAAATTCTAAACTCAATTGGGTGTGTTTGTAGCTGATGTGCTCTATGCTATGCAGCGAAAGCTTGAACCTATGTTAGTAAAGTAAATACCAATTTTCATCTCTTAAAATATAAGAAGTGGAACATATTATTTAGATTTCTAAAAATTTCTGTCATTGAACAAGTTAATCCTTTTATTAGGACCAGTTACTAATTGTATTAGTAAGTTGAACATTAGGTTCCGCGCTCTCTGGGAACCAGCTTTGTTCAGTCTTATTAAGAACCAAAATAGTTAAATTTGGAAAGATACCATGTGCAACTGTCACTTTCTTCTATACTGGTTTACTCTGACTGTCACTTTTTTTCATGTTTTTTAATTCTGGTTCCGTGGTTTAGGAACATAGATCCTATGACCCACACATTTTTTTTGACTTCCAAGGTTAATAAGAGATTAAAAAGAATTAATTAAAGAGGAGAGGTTCAATTATTGAGTTATCCAACGATATTACTAAAAGATATTTTTTAATCCCTGAAATGATAGATACATAAAATGATTATATTGTTTATAGAAAAAAAAAATGGTCATTAGTGCGTGATAATTGAATTGGCAAAAACAAATTGAAGATGATGATAGTCATTCTCTCTCTATGTGTGTGATTGGACCTGTATTTTTGCATGTAAATTCAAGGAAGTGGATATTCATCGTCCACGACATGTTATAAGCCTCATTTCATCAATGCTATAGTGCAATTTTCAAACATCTACTTCTCAAAATCTCAACTTTCGCCTAACCCAATATCCCCAATCAATGGAACAATCAAAATTCTACTTACTACCCACAACCCTACCACTCAGAGGTCCCCAAACCCTAAACCGGTTCAAAATCCTAATAACCTAAATATGTGACGAAATCCTAATAAAATCCTAATAACCTAAAATCCTAAATAAAAGACAAGTATGTGACAGAAATGTATGGGACATAAAAGGGTGTCATTTCAGTCCTCCAATCATGTTATTAAATTTAAATTAGAAAGAAAATTTCATTAATGACATTAAAGTGTGTTGACCTAGCATGTCTCATTAAGAGAGAAAAAGAGTGTCAATTAATCGTTTAACATGTCACTCCTCATATGACTAAAAAAATTTCCTAATTAACTTTAATAGAAGGACCAACAAGTTAAACGACTAAAATTTATAGAACCTAAATGCCACCAAAAATTCTTCTAACCTCCTATCAATATCCTCTACACGTTTCAGGGACTAACAGAGATTTTCTTCTTATACTCCATACTTTTCTTCCAACAATTCATAAATATATTTAATGAACAAAATATCCTTTTAAAACCATTTAAAATTCAAAAAAAAAAATCCAAAATATATTTATTTTTTTTTTGAATTACATATTTCAGATAACAAATAAAGGGAAGAGAGGTGTTCTAAAATGTATAATCTAGAACAGTATCCATATTCCTAATTATTCATTCCAAAATAAGGTCACATATATTCGATAAACCATTATAGAATAGTAATAAAAGGCATTATGGAACTATCATTTTAAAATTACGTAGAATAAACACCATTTACTTAATTCTGGATAAGAAACTGTAGAAAAAATACACTTGATAACGTGTAATCCATAACTTAATTTTTACTATTATGGATATATTACGAAATAAAATAAAATTAGAATTTTAAACGAGGGTAAGTAGCATAATTCTTGAATTGTAATTTAATTCACCCTCAAACTTGATCACATTTAGGATACCTTGAATTTTATTCTAATTAATCCTTAAAACTCATCAATCTTTTATAATTTTTTTTTCTAGTAAGGTTTGATTTTAAACATTTACACTAAATGTCAATAATTTTAATTTTTCTTTTCTTGCTATAATTTATTTTTCACATGTAAAATATGATAAAAATAAGAATTCAGAAGTAAAGAAAACAAAAAAATACAATTAAAATGTCTATTCGATTTTTACATATAATTTTCAACTGTTTATGTAAAATTCTACAATTTTGTAAAATGTATTACTTTGATTCAATTTGTTGATTAACTGACAATGTTATCTTCCAAAAAAAAAATTTTATAAGTTTGAAGAACGAAATTTCGAAGCTACTGATCCTGAATTAAAAAAAAAAATCAACATTATTCAAATTTGAAAATTTTCTCAAAAACAACAAATTTTATTTAATTTAAATAAATCAATTTATTAATAATACAAAATTTTATATAATGATTCAGTTTAAGTAATATTTTTCTGGAAATTATTTATAAAAAAATTGGTAAGCTTTAAGGATTAATTAGAATAAAATCAAAATTTTAGGTTTTTATTTAAAAAAAGAACAATTAAAGTTTAAGGATCAAATTGGAACAAAATTAAAATTCAAAATATCTAGTTATAAATAAGATCAATTAAAATAAAATTAGAGTTTAACAAAATTAGATTTTAGGACGTTAGTTAATTTTTTTTTCCTCCAAAAGAATATGGAAATGCGAATAGGTAAGATTACGAGAGCTAAATACCTTTCCTTAAACTCTAAAAAATACATTTTTTCTTCCTAAAAAATGTGGACATGCGAAGAGAAAACAAGGGTACAAGAAGAAAAAGCCTTTTATTTCCTTTGGATTTTCATATTCACTTCAATGTTTTTAACCATATATGAGAGAAACCTAAACACAGGAAGTGTTTAGACTAGCTAGTCCTAAAAGATAGAAGAAGAAAACCTAATATACCTTTCCTTGTTAAAAAGTAGAAGAAGAAAACCTAATGTGTAATTTGCTAAGTGTGGATATTAACTCTTGGAAAATAATCCACATTATCTTCTTCCTTAGGATCGAAGGACCCCCCACTTAGAGGGTTGTTTGTGATCCATCCAACCATGGGACCCCTTGACCACCATGAACGAAATATACTAGGCTATTTTTTTGTCTCACCGCTTCATGTTGTTAGACTCACTTTGATAGTTGTAGAACATGGCAACCCACTACGATTGTTGTCATGTCAAAGGAGAGAAACAAACATGAAGGGACTAATCATAAACCTCTGGCTTAATCAGCAATTTTTTTTCCGGATCTATAAGAAGGGGAGCTGAGGAGTCACCCGTTCTGGTTCACAACAGATGGGACTGGGGAGAATACATGTGAGGCCCCTGAACTAATAGGATTACCCTACAATCTCTCACTAAAATTCTCCCACGAGAACAACTTCCTTCCTCTGCACCATAATGTGAGAACGAGTCTGGGTCACTAGGGAGAAGCATTTGGAAGTAACATTGGCGAGAAATTGGTGACATGGATGAGAATTTTCATTGGAAAGCCCTAACGGGATTGATAAGTCATAATCTATTGATAGGGATGCACAAAAAACAACTAGTTTGAATTTATCAACACGTATTATGATGCAACCAGTGATTACAGCTGAACCAAATATGAAATCAAATTAAATGAGAAGGACATAGCAGTAATGAAATATAAAACACGGAAGCCAATAATTGGGAATTGTAGTCTGCTTTTAGATTTAATCTTTCTGTTATCAAGCAGGGGATCTAAACATACAACAGAGACATAATTCATAATTGATAAACAGTAGAAGATGAAACCTAATAAATTAAAGCATAGAAAGAGGATAGAAGGGATGATGTAATCAAAGAGAGTGGAGCAGTGAGTTAGTTAGGGTTTTGAGGATGATCTTGGGAGTTACCGAATTTTTCTTTGAAGGAGTCTTGGCGCTGCAACCACATCATGTGACCCTGAAATTGAAAACGCAAAGCAGCGCAAGAGAATAGATGAAGAATTGAAGAGAAGAGAAGAGAGGAAAATAGGTATGGATTAGAATATAGGTACCTTACCTGAAGAGCTGCAGCCCAAGCAATGATGAACGATGCCATCCAAAATTTCTTGTCCTTCACCACATTTTTCAAATCCACCATTCTTATTCCAATTCAATTTCAATTTCAATGGCTTCTTGAGCTTAGATTCCTTCTTCCGGCAATCGCAACGCCACTGTTTCTTAACTCTTCTCTTTGAACAATACCAGGCCACCCAGATAGTCCAATTATATACTTTTCTTCGACTGTTTCTTCCTACACCTCCATGATTTTCTTCCTGCACCTCCATAATTTGAAAAGTACTCAATTTGTATTCTGGAATTATGAAATCTAAAATATATATTTTTTTATTTCAAATGTATTCTAAATTCTGTAATATAAAAAATTATTTTCTAAACTACGAGGTGAAGAGAGGTATAGTTGAGAAAATGAATATTAGTTGTACAGAGAATAGTTCCTAAAAATAAATATCACATACTGCTTCATTTTTATTATTTATAAATTTAATATGATGTAAATTTGTCTATTAGTTTATTTAGTGCATTAGTATAAATTTATCCTATAGGAAGCTTGAATGAAACATATGGAGCAGGTTAAAAAAAAGTTTGAGTATAGACTGCATGTACATATCTATTACAACTTACATCTTGAACTAGCTAAGAATACAATGAACATAAATGCTTTTTCTCTCAATTTTTAAGTCAATGATACTCTCAATGCTCAAACTTATAACCATCAATTAAATTAAAACAAAAATTCATACCATTTAATCCACAGACTTAGAATAACTTATTTTCCATTCATCCTTATAGCTGATTTCTCTTTCCAACCTTAATCTCAATCCCTGTTTCATGCTTGAAAGTGAAAATTAGTGCGTACCAAGTTCACTCTTTCCTAGTTTTAACTATTTTATCCCATCTAAATAATCCCTTAACAGTTTTTGTTTTTTTCATACCAATCATAAATTATAATTATATTAAATTTAAATTAAAGACATTTGACCAGAAACCCTTTTGGTCAAAGGAAGACCACTTACAAAATTTGACCTGAAACCTAGACCAGTTACAAAATTTGACAATGTTTACCAAGACCCATGAAAGCTTAGTAATTGAAATGTACTAAAACAAAACTATCCCCAGAATTCATGCATCCCATTACAGGAAATCATGCAGAGTTATGCTGGTGAAGAAAACTACATGAAGGATAACAGCATTTTCGTACTGTCGTTATCTATTGGAATGCATGTTAAACCATCATTGTGTCCACCAATACTCTTCACTTTTTCCACCAGATTTATGCTTAAGTCTTATATCTGTAATAGCTATATCTTTGGAAGCAGCCTTACACATATCATACACGGTTAAGCCTGCAATAGACCACATCATGTGACCCTGAAAGTGAACACGCAAAACAACAAAAGAGAATAGATGAAGAATTGAAGAGAAAAGAGGTGAATAGGTGTGAATTAGAATATAGGGTAGCCTACCTTACTTGAAGAGATGCAGCCCAAGCAATGATGAAGGATTCCATCCAAAATCTCTTCTCCTTCACCACATTTTCAATTCCATTCTTATTCCAATTCAATTTCAATGCCTTCTTTGCTCTTCGATTCCTTCTTCCTTCTTCCGTAATGCCGCAATCACCATTTCTTAACAGTCTTCTTCCCGCCACTCCGTAGTTTCTACAGATACTCGTAAAATGATCATTATACCCTTATAGAAAATTAAATAAGTTCTATATCTTCTAATTCTTTTATACCAAAAATTAAAAATATATATTTCGAATTACATAATATAAAATATAAAAAAATTATATTCTAAATTATACAATCTAAAATATAAAAATATATTCTAAATTAAACACTTTAAAACACAACAATTTAACGATTGAAAATATTTCAAAAATAATGCTAACCGCTGCTATAGTTTAGTACCAAAATAATTAAAGATTTTTAACACATAATTAGTTTTTATATTTAAAATAATTATTCTATTTAATACTTATTTTTAAAATTTTATAATATATTAGATTATCCTTAACCTTATGTGCATTTCTGTCACTTAGTTACCTCTAGCTTACCTTTTCTCATGTTAATTTTTCATTTGAACTTTATTTTTAAATTTATGTAATTATAATTTTTATTTTTATTTGGCATGTAAGAAAATAAAGTGTATGATTTTTAACGTTGAATTCTTAATATTACCATTTTTATTTATTTTATTTTTTTATAAAAATTATTTAATTAATATTTGAACCGTTATTATATAAATACTCTGAAGTTTGGTATACACCAATTTTGTCTGTGATACACCAATTTTGTACACATTACAGAGATAAATATAAATATCGGATAGAAAACAAACATAGCAAACCTGAAAACAAACATAGACAAACCCACGGCACACCTATTTGTCATCCACTGATCCAGGATGACATGAACCTCCTTTTCAATAACTATATAACAATTATCCTCGATGTAATAATCTTGTTTTTTCTAAAAAATATGTTTGGTATTAAAAAATATTTTTGAAATGAACTCAAGATATCTAATCCCTCTATATATTAAAATTTATTTTAAAAAATATTATTTCCAAACAAATTTTCTTTCGTGCTCGTAAATTTTTTAAAATCAAAGCATACCATATTGCATTTGTATCGTTAAAGTTCCAGTCAACTCACCTAAATCCCCCAGCGAAATAAGGTTAATGTGCCCTCACCAAATTTACAAATTGGTCTCTAAGACCCAAAAAATGAAGAAAGGAGCAATGAAAGACATAATTAACTTCTTTTGTTTTCAGAAGACTAATGAACTACCAAGCTAATAGCTCATTCAACCAGAATTAGTATATTCCTCCTTGAACAGATATTGATGCAGAGGCAACTAAAATTTATTTGTGTCTAAGTCAGTTGTCTTGTCAACCAATAACATGAAAATGGTAATAAAAATCTATCTTTATATAATTCCAATTCAACTGTAACAATCCTAAGAAATGATCTTTCAAGCAGGAAGCTTGCCAGATAAGTAGAGAGATAGCTTCTCTCTCATAGTGTTGCCAGCATTGTCCACAAATTCACAAGTTTGGTCGTGATATCTGGAATCATGCTGGTGGTAAGAGGGCATATCATCCAACACTTCATCCTTCATATCAATAACTATATTATGTAGGATGCAGCAGACAAGAATAATTCTTGGTAGCTTGTGCTTGTCAGGTTTCCACATCACACCTTGGATTATCCTCCACATCTCCTTCAGCCTAGCCAATGCTTTCTTGGCCAACATTTGAGTTTCAACAACCCTTTTGTTAAACTCAACTTCAACATCTGAGAGTCCTTTACCTTTGTAAGGTGTAAGAAGCCATGGCAAAAGGGGAAAGCCTGTGTCACCTATAATGTATTCCCTTACCATTGTTCCCTCTGGAAGTACTTTGTTTCCACCATTCAATCTTTTCCCTTCTTCACCAAGTTTGAAAAAAGAAGAACTTCGAAGCACTTGCTCATCACTCATACTCCCTGGCCATCCAGTAACTATGTCACGGAATCTCAGATCCGGATCCACAATAGCTTGCAAGACCATGCTGCAATTCTTCTCACGATCAATCCACACATTATTCAGAGCATCCACAGAGGGCAAAGTCATCATTATGTGTGTGCTGTCAATGGCACCACAACAATTATAAAGGCCCCGTACTTTCTCAAACTTAGACTTTATCTCTTCCATTTCCAGTTCAGTTGAAGGCCAGCTAAGATGGTGGAGCCCTCTTTCTTCCATTGCTTCCACAAACCTCCATGTTACTTGGGAAACAGTTGACTGGTTCATCCGAAATGAGTCGCCAATGGTTGACAATGACTCACCGGAGCTAAGCCTTCTAAGAGCTATAGCCACTAGGTCATTTATAGACAAACGTTTGCCATTTAAATCAACAAAATTTGAGGCTCTGGCCAGCAGGTCTTCTTCCACAAGGAAGCAAATATAGTTGAACGTCTTCCTTGAGATCTTGAAAACTGACTCAAATTTCTCTATATTTTTGGATTGAGCCAAAGGTCCTAAAATTGGTAGATTAAGGCATAAGCATATCATGAAGATTGGCAGTTGAATTTCACAATAATATATTACGAATAAGTTTGACATCTTAAAAGGAAGTTAAGAAGAAGCAATATCAGAAACAATATTCTTTATATCCAGACACAGCTTTAATCAAATTAGAAATATGTGTGCAAATTCTATGTAACTGGGATGGTTTACCTAGAGGTCAAAATCATTCTTTTCTTATACAGAGAAATCTACTCAAGTCACAAAGCACAAATAAAACAAAATATGAACAACCTAATGGCTAGACGCGACAGAATTTTGATTAAGAAAATCAGTATAGTAAGGAATTGACTGAGAGACCTTCAACTAAAAATAAACTTAATAAAGGTTCATACATCTGCTTTTCAGATTTTATTTTGTTTCAAAATCTCTTCAGCTGTCAATCAGATTATAAGGTTTTGAACTCGTAAAAATAATCTTTTACTGTACCAACCATACCAGTCTAACATTTATGCCAGAGTTCAGCACATCTCATTTAACCAGAGAAGTTTCACAGCATGTATATACTTTTCTTATCTTCAATCAATTTAATAAGCCACATGAAAAAATACATTTCATAAATAGTTTTATTAGTTGGAAAGTACCGTGTTAACCACAGGCTTGAGTAATCTCACTGCTCATGCATCTGGTTATTAGTCAGTATAAAGATGAGATTGCAAATTATGTGACTCTTCAAAGCAGACATTGGGAAGATACAAAAAGCTAAATTAAAGGAAGAAAGATCTTTTGAAATGGGTTGAAAGTCAAAAAATGAGTGTTGACTGACATCAATGCATAACAAGATAAAGAAACTGCACAATTCACGTGAAAACAGTGCATAGGATACCCAAATTGTTATGTAAGTGATTAACTGCAACAAGTAAAGATAACAAAAACAATTCTGGTGTTTATACCTACAACCAGGATCCCCACCAGAAGCTTCACAATTTTGAAGGTTAAGGTACAGAATAACAACTAGCCAAACAGATATACAATAACCAAACAGGATTCAACAAAATTATAACCAAAGTCTTCTTCTACAGTTCCTAAGTAAGAAATAAATTCCTTGTAAGAAACACATTTTGGTCAAAGGCATGGGGTCACTTTCTGTATTAAGTAACTCAGCAAAGATGCATGCCCCATAAGAGCAACACGAATACGAAAGTCAAGCAAAGGAAACAAAGATATTAACGAAAGGAGAGTAAACTATACATTATTAAGCTTGAAAAAACAAATCTTGAATCATTATAATCCTACCCATTACCAAAAAGCACATAACTTTTTTGCCCTACATTAGATAATCAAAACAATAACAACTACCCGTCTTGATGATATACAATAACAAGCAAGTAACAGAATATCACACACACAAACACGCATGTCCAATCACAAGAAAGGATATTGCAGTGTACCTGAAATTCTGAGGGAGAAATGATGCCACCAATCGAATGGGGTGGCAGAGGCATCTTGGCCATCTTTGTTATCAGCCTTCTTCCTCTTCTTGATTCCTCTGATGGAACCCATTCAGTGTTTATTCACAACACAAAATAACACCAAAATCAGAAAAGGGGAACAAAACCCATCAATCACCACCCAGATTTCAACTCCACCAAACAAGAATCAAAGTGTTTGTGTGTGTGCAAATTTCCCAGTATTTATTATAATACGAAAAGTTGAATGAATGAACGAATGAAGTAGTAAAGCATAGAGAGAAAGGATGAAAGAAAGAAAGAAGAAGCAGAATACGTTGGCAACACTAATGCGTGGTGTAATATCTGTATATGTATATATATAAGGGAATCAGAGAATGTAAAAAAAAAAATTATAAAAATAGATTAAAATAGTTCAATGAGATGAGACCACTAGTTTCTCTCATAAATGGACATGTCATGAACAATTCAACACTTCCTCTGCTTGTGGTCTTACAATTCTTTTTATTTTTATTTTTACTTTTCAAATCACTCTAGCCAAGGGGTAACTTTAGCGTTAAAAAAATAATTTTTAAATATGAGAACTGAAAATAAAATAGTGTCACTAAATTTTTCCTCTTCTATTTCTTTCTCTGGTTGTTCTACCAATTTTCATTTGGCTCCATTCATCTATGTTCGTCGACAATAATATTCATTCCAAAATACCAATTTCATTTTACTACAGTTGTTGGACCATTTCTGTTTTCACATCATCATCACTGTCTCCTGAGCTTGCAGATTCATTCATGATCAATATGTCGTTTTTTCAATAAAGCACTATATTATATAGTTTATTTATTTCAAAAATTATACTATTTAAATAAGAAATATATATTACGTATTAGTGTATTTTAACATTAGTATGATTATTAACAGTAATGGATAGTTTTTAATAAATTTCTGAGCTGTTTTTCTAGTTCCTGCAGATTCTCACTTCTAGCTAGGTGTCACTAGAAAATAGTTTTTGACATCTTCATTGTTGTTTTTGCGATTCTATAACGCTATTCACTTTTATATTTTGATAACAAAATTTTATGTTATCTTAAATAATTTAAAATCCACGATAAAGGGTAAAAAATTGTTCATCACACTTAACCTCTAAACAAGTAGAATGTTTTAAATTTTATAAAAAAATCATTATAATAAAATATTGTGGTGAAAAAGATTTGGATTCGTGAAATGAATTTAAAATTTCAAAATATCAATCCTTAATTCACAGCTAACAAATACATTAAGTTTATCCAAAAAATAAATTGTGATAAACAGATTGTAATTTTAATTTTTTTAAGATAATATTTATTTTGGTAGTACTTAAAAAAAACAAAATTGTGATTCGAATGTGGTAAATCCTTTGAACTAACCTGTGATAATTAGAAAGACTGAATATGCTCTTTCTAATGGTAGGGGCATTAGTTTTAAAAAAAAGAAGATGTGAGTGGAACTTTCAAAATACGGATACATCAAGAAAGAGATGAGAGGAAGATATTGAAAACATAGTATTTGCTTTTAATCCACTTGATAAAAAATAATATATGCTACAACACCAACCCTTTTGTAGGTAATTGTTTTTAATAAAAATAATATAAAAAACTAGCTTTAATATTTTTGCTAGAGCAGCATCTTTTGACTTTTCAAATTAATTAATCTAGCTAATAAAAATTAATAAAATCATTTTGAACAACAACAATCAGTTAAAGAATCAAACTTTTTCAATAAATATATTATTTTTGGTGAGAAAGATAAAACAATTAATTCAGAAACAGATTAAAAAGAAAAATTAATCCATCTGTGGTCCCACCTTGCACGAATAGAAGTTGGCAAATTTTTTACTAATTTTCCTAAAAAAGATAAAATTCCGCCCACCGTGGGGCTCGAACCCACGACCACAAGGTTAAGAGCCTTGCGCTCTACCAACTGAGCTAGACGGGCATTTGTTATTTTTAAGTTCTTTACTTATTTAACGTTTAAGACATAATTAGCGAATACTCATTTATCTTAATCCAATTTAAATTACTAATAAATACACTTATATTTTTTATATCTTCAGATTTTAGGCCTTTCAATTGAAATTATACCTGGCGTATCTATGCAGAATATTGTCCCATTTAATATTTTAGCAATATTTCTTTCATAGATTTGCCACGTTTTGAACATGTGTATTACGAAACTGTTTACCGTATTGCAGTATCTAATTCTAAACTTTTAGTCATCATATGACTGACGTGTCTGATATTCAACAAGCAAACCCTTGGAATACACCTTCAACACTTAAAAAAAGAATAGTTCCAGTTGGATTTTCTTACAAATATAAAATACCATTAAAATTAAATTTCAACTTATTTATTTGTCAACTTTAAATATATATAAAGTATTATTTATAATTGGGAATAAAAAGTTACCCTACCTCTTAATATTGAAGGCAGCATAACTGTCAAAAAACAAACAAACCTATAATGGTATAGACAAAAGTGTTGGATTGCATCCAAGCTCTAACTTTTTCACAAGGTTAGATTTTTATGTTCATAACAGGAGAAAATGTTCAATGGAAGACATTGGAGCAGAACTCTGAAAATAAAGCCAAAGCAGATGACTAAAAGACTTGCAGTTTAAGTATTTTTCCTCTGGGGTATTGGGTTCAACCAGATTTTGCTCCAGAAATGGTGATGCACAAATATTTGGTGCCAACAAAGATACAAGGAGCAATAATTCATCTCATCACATGTCTAATTTGATTAAAAGGACAAACACAAATAACTCAAGTTATTGTTCCATTTCTAGCTGAATAAAAGCTGCATAATCATACCAATTTGAGTGATTAATAGTTCCTATGACCCTTTGACATCATCCACACCTGATGAACTGCATGAGAACTTCTGAAGCCTTGATCCTCCCACTTGGACGTTCATTCTCAACCCTCTGCCTTCTGATATCTGCTGATCCGTAACCCTCCAAAGACCCTTCCAACGCTCCAAAACTAGAAGTAGAAAATCGTGAAGACCCTTCATTTTCACACAACTCCCTTGCATCATCATTTCCCTCACACTCTTCAACTTTCTCCCGTTTTATGCTTTCCCTACGCTTCTCCTCAGTCTGAGTTGAGGCGTTGGTGGCTTTCCCTGCAAACTCCTCGCACGTCTTTGCCTTGTAAAACTTGTAATCACACGAGTTCAGTGATTTGCTTCTCCCCTTTATGGTTGCAGGGGAATCTGTATCCATGCTAGAATTGTTTGCTTCTGTCGAACTTTTGGAGCTTGAGGTTGATATTGTCTCACAGGATCGAAAACTCAAAGAAGCTTCTATCATCTGTGTCCCTTTGAGGACATACTCATGACCACTACTTGGGTAAATGAAATCATTCTCTGACAAATCTTGCCACACAAACCCGTTTTTGTAACTCCTACAATGAAAGATCTCGTTAGTTGCAAAAAGTTTGAGCTTGTGAACTAAATAAAAGTGTGTTCGGATTCACTTTAAGAAATTAATTCATATCCAAAATTGATTGAGCTGAAGCAACTTTAAATAATGTCTTTATGTTCTACTACACACGTGAAGACAATTGGGTCTGTAGAGAAAGAATAAAAAATATACCTTTTTGTAGACCAAGAATACATGTTGGTCATTCCTTGTCCCCGGAGAAAACTCAATCTATCTATCACATCTGATCACAACGACAGGGTGAACATACAAGAGAAATAGTGAATTATTATCTGGGCATAACTCAAATTCAGTAGCTAGCATCTCTATTTTCCATTACAGTACTGAAACATTTACCTTTGAGACATAGCACTCCTCGTGGAGAAGAGATTGGAACCTCCATGAGATGTGGATGCTCAAGCTGGCCATTTCTGGAAAGGTAATATATCACTGGAACTCTGAGCTCAGTTGCTTGATGTTTTGGTTCAGTCCAGATTTTGGAGCTCTCAAAACTTGCTTCTCTTTCTAGCATTTTTCCCTTGACAAAATAGAAATAGAAAGCAGCAAATGGAGGTAGTGAAAGCCAAAGTTTTTGAGTGCAGAATGAGAAGGTATTGTACTATTATTTGAAATGGGAAGATGGGTGTGTAGAATTGTATTCTAAATTGAGACACTGAAGTGAGGGAGATTGTTGGCATTTATAATGAAATGGGCCAGCGTGAGGGAAAGTGTCTCTTGTTTGCATTTGGCTAATAATGAGCTTTGATGTACCAACAAGTGGCATGGCATGCTATTGCATATAATTCACGGCAACATGCCAAACCTGTGGTTGAGCTTATAATATTAAACAGATGCTACTAGTTAAGGGTCAAATGGTGCTTATCAATATCAAATATCAATCATGGTACTTGCTCACGGACCAAAGTGAGCTCAGGACAAATTTTTCATTTTATTCATATGAAGTCAAAAGTTGTCCCGTGAAACCATCGCACTGCTTTCAGGGTGAAAAAATGGACAAGTTTTGGCAACCACGCAGATTTTGCGGAAACTAGTGAGAATCAAACAACGAGAATTGAGAACGTCGTGCACAAAATAAAATTATAAAAATGGCTAACTCACTATTCCTTTACATAGAAAATTCAAAACACACACAATGAACCTAAAACTACTAGTAGTAACTGATCAAACGGCAAGGCATTCTTCAAGCATCTCAATGGCGGTAAACATAAGGAAACTGTCGATGTGTAACTTCAGATAATTCTGAAACACAAAAAAACAAGTGTCACAGTTTCCAAGAAGGAAAAAAAACAGTAAAATATTTCGAATCTTTAAGCATCATTTGGTGCAGTGCCTTCACTCTTGCCACATAAATTAAGTAACCAAAAGTCTGAGGATCTGATCAAATAGATTAATAAAGTCTTATCATCAGAATAGCTATGTAAGCAACCTTCCTTGTTGGTGAAGAATATGTGGTAATAAGCGGTTTATTATGCATGACAAAAATTGTATTCAAGTTTGATGGCAATCTCCCATTTTTACTGTTTTGTCTTAGTCCATAACTTATGAGAGTATTGGAATTCGTCACATAATAATATTTGTTCCATTTGATTTGTAAAAAGAAACACCATGATTCACTAAGTGTCTTTGATTGAACTGATTTGAGAAGATTTATTGTTCAAGAGAATGGATTTGAGAAGATGAAGCCTGTTTGGTTGACCTAATTTGAGAGGATGGATGAGGACCAATTTACAGACATCTTCGCTAACACGAAAAGATTTAAAGGGATGGAATTTGAAATTACAAAATAGCCCTCATACATGAGGTGGAAATTACCAAATACCCTTGTAAACATATATAACATTTAATGGTATCATGTATATGTTAATAAGAGTATTTAATTTTTAATAATTACTTTTCATTAAATGTTATCTATTAATATTCTTTATTTTAAATTTAAGTACATCTTTAATTTGTTTTAGTCAATTTAAGTAGAGTGTTTATATACTTTTTATTATAACTTATTAATATTTTTATAGAAATAAAATAAGAATTCAAAAAATTTGTATTTAATCTCTTAAAAATATAGTAAAAAAATATTTAAATTTTTAAGTAAGAGAATTAATAAAAAAAATAAATTTGAAAAACATTGCAAACTATTTTTATTTAGACTAATAACTGTAAAAGTTTCAATTTAAGTAAAATGTAAAAATAATTTATACTTACAAAAACAACAGTAAATTTCAATAAAAAAAATAGTTTAGATTGTAAGAATTTTTTTTACAGATTTCAGTTAATTATAATTTAGACTAAATTGTATATTTAATAGAATAATAAATTTGTGATTTTATTGCATTATTTAGGATTTATGTTTAATTTTAAATAATTTAGAAGATATGTTTTAAATAATTTTAGTAATATTTTTTATATTAAAATCAATTTAATCCAATTCATTTTAATTTTTTACCATATTATTTCACAAGGGTTAATTAGTATTTTTAGAAATATATCAATTAAAAAAATAAAAACAAATCTATAACATATGTCAAATCATTCCCAAACTTTCATAATCCATCTCCTCAAATCCCTTTAAATCTTATCTTTCATTCCTTAATCCAAACAACCTTTCCATCCCCACATAATCCACTCAAATCTCTTCAAATCCATATTCTCAAATCCACTCTCCCAACCAATCAAAGCCTAAGGAATTTGCAATGCAAAATAAAAGGGGTTATTGATTTTTCTCCCAAGCACATAGTAAAAGGGACCAAATTGTACCTTCATTCTAATGGTTTAAGAAACTTTAAGATAGTTCTATTTATTATAGAAAAAATAAATCTTTTTTATATATCTGAGATGTTTTTTTAATACGAGGTATTGGGTTGATACATTTTAACATCCCCATGCAGAGACATGTTTTTTTTTTTTTTGCCTTGTAGTGCAAATCATTTTTTTCTCTTTGGTGAGCATATTAACACTAAAAAATTAGTCTTATTCAATATAATCTCTCTATACGAAAACCACTGGGTCACGCTATGTCTCAAGGTGTTTATCTCTTCTCTGAAGCTGAAGTGGC
>Ga0209700_105491_pt1 | contig 21317 bp, 7 predicted proteins | sample SiratroredBW_FD_187528 | JGI IMG/M metagenome (GOLD analysis project Ga0209700, IMG submission 187528) | Root nodule microbial communities of legume samples collected from California, USA - Siratro red BW (SPAdes) (version 2) | ecosystem: Host-associated > Plants > Roots > Nodule | place: USA... | reverse complement strand
ATATATAATACTATTGATTTATTTAACTGAAAATAAATGTAAGTTTTATAAATTATATATATTATTTATTTATAAAAACATGATATAACCTCTCATTTGCATTATTTAAGCAAAAGAAGTATTTTTTTTAAGTGATCAAACAGGGTGGGTGATGCAACTGCTTCCAATACATACTTACCACACATCCTAATATTGCTAAAAAGAGGAAAGCATTGCACATTAATAAATGTCACAGTTTTATGTATAAATATTGTTATCCAACAAGATGTAAGAAAAAGTTTAAGTTATATTTGGTGGACCTAACTCAATTTGACATTACCACCATGATTCTAACTCAACTCTGTTATGGCATTATTGAACTCAACCCCAATGAGTTCAACCAACACTCATAACTAATGTCACATAGTTGCAATAACCCGATATTAAGCATTATGGAATCAATTTGGGAATGAAGGATTCTATACTTATCTAACTTACATATGTTCTTGAGACCAATTTCAATTCACCTTAATCATCATCCTCATAGATTCATAAGTTGACGTGGTTAGCATACCTGATTAGTAAAAACATATTAGAAGAGCTCTCATCAAATTCTTATCACTTATGTTCTTTTATAACTATTGACAACACATACACAATTAAGTGTAGAGACAACTTATTTACAAACACTACAAGCAATTTTAGTTTATCTATTAATTACTACATATATAAATCTGTAAGTAAATTTAACATTTACTTAGATAATTACTTATAGATTAAATCTTTACCTACGAATCACTGTAGATAATTATATATAAATTTTTTTATAGGTAATATTAATACTTAATATTATTATTTATTAATATTGTTAATATTATTATTATTATTATTAAAACTGTTGTTATTATTATTATTATAATTAAAATTATTCTTAATATTATTATTAATATTGTTATTATTAACGTTATTATAACAATATTATTATAATTAATATTTTTAAGATTAATATTAGTGTATTATTAATGTTGTTATTATTAGTAAGATATTGTTAATAATATTATTTATATTATTAAAAATAATATTAATAATATTAATAATAATAATAATAATAATATTATTATTATTTCTAATATTTCTAATATTATTTTTAATAATAATTAAAATATAATCACAAGATTTTTCAGGTATAATAATATTAAAAGTTTTATATGAATAATTCCATAACTAAGGAACAATTTTTAGAAGGCAATAGTGTACGGTAGAGACTCAACAGAAGCAAAGGAGGTGGAGTGGTGAGAAGAAAAAAAAAACTGGGAAACAAAAGGTAATATAAATTGAGCTTTTGGGCATAACTCCGTGGACGTTCCAATCATGGCATGCACAAGCCCACATTTTTGGCAAAAGTGGGCTCAATATAAAAACCTTAGCAATTGGAGTGATTCTTTCTACACCTGACTTCCTGAACCTCCATAATTTTAATATATTTTTATTTTAATCTTGAAAAAAAGATAAAAATAGTCTTCATTGATGGTAACTGTGATTTATTTTTCTTTTCTCTTTGCGGGTTGCACAAATCGCAATACAATTAAAAAAATAAATCGTAATTACCATTAATAAAGGTTATTTTTGTCTTTTTTTCAAGGTTAAAATGAGAATATATTAAAATTATGGAGGTGCAGGAAGTCACTATAGAGGTGCAGGAAGAATTAGTCTGGCAATTGCACCATCTCATTTGCTTCTCGAGTGATTCTTCCTGCACCTTCATAATTTTGACACATTCCCATTCTAGCTTTGAGAAAAAGATAAAAATAGCCTTATACCCTTTTACATTGCAAGTTATACAACCCACAATATATTTATAAATTTTTCTGTATTGCAGGTTGTACAACCCGCAATACATTTAAAAAAAAAAATTTGTATTGCGGGTTGTATAACCCACAATGCATTTAAATTTTTCTTTTGTATTGTGGGTTGTACAACCCCCAATGTATTTATAAATTATTTTGTTTTGCGAATTATACAACTCGCAATCTGCTATGATGTAGTGGTTATCACTTTAGTCATATACACTAAAGGTTTCTAATTTGATCCTGGGCAGGCCAACAAAACTTTTAGAATATTTGTTTTTATCATAATTTTACTTTTTCTTATAATAAAAAGTAAAAAAGAATAATTTATTTTTATAAATAATTTTTAGGGCCACAAAAATTTTGTAATATTTGTTTTTATCATAATTTTACTTTTTTTATAATAAAAAGTAAAAAATAATAATTTATTTTTATAAATAATTTTTAGTATTTATAAAAATAAATTAAAGAAAAAAAAATTAATTTATTTTTATAAATCATTATAAAAATAAAAATAAATTAAAGTAAAAAAATTTAATTTCTTTTTATAAATAATTTACTTTTTCTTATAATAAAAAGTAAAAACAATAATTTATTTTTATAAATAATTTTTAGTATTTATAAAAATAAATTAAAGTAAAAAAAAGTTAATTTATTTTTATAAATAATTATAAAAATATTTTTTTTTACTTTTTATTATAAGAAAAAGTAAAATTATGATAAAAAGAAATATTACAAAAGTTTTGTAGCCTTGCCCTGGGAACCTTTAGTGTATAAGACTAAGGTGATAACCAGTACACCACAGCAGAGAGTTGTACAACCCGCAAAACAAAACAATTTATAAATACATCGCAATACAAAAAAAAAATTTAAATGCATTGCGGATTGTACAATCCTTAATACAATTTTTTTTAAATGTATTGCGCGTTATACAACCTGCAATACAAAAAAAATTATAAATATGTTACGGGTTGTACAACCTGAAATGTAAAAACTGCATAAGGTTATTTTTGTTTTTTTCTCAAGACTAAAATAAGAATGTGTCAAAATTATGGAGGTGCAGGAAGTCAGTATGGAGATGGAGGAAGAATCACTCTTGCTTCTGCATCTCATAATATTATTAAAATTTCAGTCTTATTGTTGGAGATGCAAAAATGATTTCTAGAAATTTTGAGTATAAAAGTGATTTCTGAAATTAGTATTTTGGAATGTAAAGATGACTTTTTAAATTAGTATTTCAGAATGAATTTTGGGAGTATAAAAATGACTTTCAAAATTGATATTTCGAAATAAATTTTGGAGGTAAAAAAAAAATAGTTTTGAACTACTATTTTTGAAAGTTTAATTTAAGTTTCAGAAATACAATTATAAAATTGAAAAAAGTTTTATACCTATTTTTTATATTAAAAATAGTTTATATATTTTTTATATTAAAATCAATTTAATCCAATTCATTTTAATTTTTTACCATCTTATTTCACAAGGGTTAATTAGTAATTTCAGAAATATATCAATTAAAAAAATAAAAACAAATTTATAACATTTACCAAATCAATCCCAAACTTTCATAATCAATCTCCTCAAATCCCTTCAAATCTTACCACTCATCCATTAATCCAAACAATCCTCTCATTCACACACAATCCACTCAAATTCCTTTAAATCCATCCTCTCAAATTCACTCCTCCAACCAAACGAAGCCTTAGAGTTATAAAATAATCCATCAAAACTAATATTTTGACTTTATTTGCGACAGGAGTTTTATTTCTATCATCTTTTTGGCACATTGTACTAATTTTTCTAATTTTCTTTATCTAGATAAAATATTTGTCATCTGTTAATCGTGAAGCCAAAACATATTTGTGTGTGTCTCTTTGCAGTCAGATATGAAAATCTCTTCAAAACTCATGCACTAGGCTCCCATATTGTTGTTAGCATGAATCCCGATATCACTAGTACACCATTTAATATATTTAGTAACATTTATTAAAAATGTAACTATAAATAATTTTTATATATATTAGTAACATTTTTTAACTATAAATAAATTTTTTATATATAAGTAACATTTTTTACAGCAAACGTTACTATAGATAAACTTTAAATATTTTAGTAACATTTTTAATAATAAATGTTACTATAGATAATATATATATATATATATATATATATATATATATATATATAACATTATGATATTTTTTAAATAAATTTTATTATTAATAAAATTAAATTGACGTAAGTATCAATTTTTTAAATTATTTTAAGGAGAAATAAATTTTTAAATATATGTATATTATCAATTTTTTTTTAAATGTTAATAAGGAGTAATAAATTTTTAAAATATATTGTTAATTTTATTTAATAATGACACTTTAATATATATATATATATATATATATATATATATATATATATATATATAATTTATATTATTATTATTATTTTTATTTTATTTTTCTATATATATATATATATATATATATATATATATATATATGTATATAAAATTTATATTACTATTATCATTATTATTTTAACCTTCTAAATGTATCTTTCTTTACTCTCAGAAAAATCTGTTTAAAGCATTTTTTGCCACCACAGAACATTTTCATTGCGCATTTCACTCTATTGTTCCAGTCTTCAATGATTTTGTTGTAAAACAAAGAACAACTGAACAATTTTGCTACAAAACGTCAAATGAAGAACGATTTTTTTTGCAAAACCTCAAACGATTTTGTACTCAATGTTGAAGGAGTCACCTCCTACGAGTTCACCACCATACGTCAACGATTACATCTTGAACGTTGAATGATTTGGCCACCAGCTCGTCCTTCATGGTTCAACTCTAATTTGGAGTGTGTTTCTTAGGTTTTTCTTTTTCATATTTTGTTATGCGATTATATTTTTCCTCTTCTTGCACTTTGGGTTTCAGGACATATATGATTATTGTGATATTCATCCATGATTCTACAACACAAATAAATAAAATAACAATGTGAGTATGAGAATTTCAAATTTAACAATGCACTGCATTCAAGATTGTTCGGATTTTTTTTTAGATCTTTGCCACAAAATTGGGATTTCAGATTCTTCCATAATCCTTATTTTGAATCATAACTTTCGTGGTTTCTTCTTTTCTGTGCTCAAGTTTTTTCATAATTTGTATCCTGAATGAGTTTTGCTTATTATTTATGCCTGTTAGTGCTATTAAAGCTTGTTGTTAAGAAAACTCTAACAATATAGGAGTTGAACTGTGAATTGCATATCTGTGAAGTGCTATTATCATAAATTTTTAATGAAATATTGTATCTTATTTGATTTGTGCTTCTACTATGGATTTATTTTATGTATGCTTGTATTATCAAAAACTGTGTTGTTTGGAGATTGATATAACTATCGAATATGTAGTGATTTTAATCTATCATCAAAATTCCATCTTTACACTTTGTTTTTATTCTCTTCCTTTCTGTATCACAAATCTTGTTTTTTTTTTTGTTAACTTAGCATGCTCTATGTATGCCAAATTTAGTGTACCCATAGGAAGTAATAATGTTTATTTTTGTGATGTAAAGGAACATTGTAGACAAGGTTGCAACGGCTGGGTATTATGTACTTGGAACAACAATTCATACAAGTGCAATGGATAATCATTGAAGCACTTAGTGTGCCTCACCACACAGGTACACCATAATACTATTCTACTACATTTGTTTCTACTAGAGTTGAAGTTTGATTAGAAAATAAAGTATAACAAAGAAATCATATCAAATCCTATCTCTGTACCACTATTCAAATCTATTGGCATTTGGTGTTAATGTTTCATTTCCTAACTATTCATGATCTTAGGTCCTAATGGTTCAAGAAAAGAGTGAACATTTTCAAGGAAGTGGAGCCTAGAAATTTCCTACTGGCGTTGTTGATCAGGTAAATATGTTGAATATCTTGGCATTCTAATCTTGGAAGTTACTTTTTGTGTATATATCCTACTTATTCAACTTATACAGGGAGAAGATATTTGTGTAGCAACAATGAGAGAGGTCAAAGAAAAAAATAGGAATTAGTAATCTCTATTACCTATAATGTGGGCTAGTCATGAAATAGCATATATGATTGACTGCAAATTTACCTTTCTGACCTAAACCTAATGTTTTTGGATTTCCAATTTTTCAGGTTGGTGCTGAATTTCTGAAAGTGTTGGAAGGTCAATTTTCTTTTACATTTTACATTCAATAAACAATTTTCTTTTACATTTGAGATGATTGAAGGTTATTGATCTACAAGTACTTGCTGCTCAACATATAACTCTGAAGCATTTGGTTCCAAGTTTTCCATGTTTTTCCAATATTTACGTGTCTCTCATAGAGAAGGTGTGTGAGATGTCAAACTCCTTGTAACTAGATTTCATCGTAGCTCTTACGAGGACAAATATATATGTTGCATCGATGATTCTATATAACTGACACTATGATAAGCCAAAGAATAATTCCAGGATGTTCTTAAACACAATCGTATTTAATGAAAACTATAACATGTGTCTGCATGAACAAAATCCATGTCATACGTACCTGCATCCATCTATGCAATTATGTTCTGATATCTTTGCCTCTTCTTCCTCTTTGTTGACTTGAAACTCTCGATTGAAGCCTCATGTTGATTTTGGACTAAAACTTTTTGGAGCTGATGTAATGTCTATTCCTGTCTTTATAGGATTGTCCAGGTAAGCATATAACACTTTCATGTCCTCTAAAGAACTGTTTATGCGTAGTCATTATTCTGCTGACCAAGTTTTAGCATTGATTTCTCTTCTTCATTTTTTTCCTTTCAGGAAATCATTAAAGATCAAGTTTCAAAAATGTATCTATGGCCCAAGGCCTTACAGGTTCAAATAATGGATCCAACACAATATGTATGGTTTCATCCTTTCATCAAGCCTATAAATTACTGTTGAACTAGCTAATTTTGCTTTGTTTGTGATTAGGGCCATGAAAGTGCTAGTTAGAATCCTTCAAGTGAAAGTTGTGAGAGCAGAGAAGCTTAAAAAGAAAGATCTACTAGGGTCTTGTGAAACTCAAACTCACAAAAGAGAAACTTCCACTATAAGAAAAAAGGTTGTTTAGAGACCAATTTTTAGCTACTAAATGAAATGGTTATTAATTGTGAGCAAAATAGTCGTCATATTAGAGTTTGGTTGCTAAATAACTACAAAATAGAAGTAATGATTGAATTTAGTGACTAATTAAGTCAAATAGTTGATATCTAACATTAGCTGCCAAGGTTTTAGTGACCTATACCATTAGATTCTAAATTAGTCTCTAACTTAATTAGATACCAATTTAGAATCTAATGGCATAGGTCACTAAAACTTTGGTATCTAATGTTAGATAACAATTTTCTTAAAATTTATCATTGAATTTTATCTTAACCATTATGTTGTCAAATCAGAATAAACCAATGAAGTTTTACGTCAAGATTCAATGAGTCTTAATGGTTCTTATGTCTTTCCACAACTCTTGCTCCATGAATTTACTACTTCATCTTTCTCGTTCTGCATAGTTTAACAAAATATTAGTGTTAACATATTTTTCACTATGATAACAAGTGCACCAGTTACAAATGTAGCCAGTAATAAATATATTGTTCTTTTCTAAAGGATTTGTCTAATACAAGAAAATACAATTATATAAAATTAGATTCAAGAACAATTTTGTAATTTAGATTATTATCAGAAAATTAAACAAAGAAAATATTTTTTTTAATATTTTTGTCCACAATTGGAATTTAGAAAAAAAGATTAAAGATGAATGATATAAAATTTTCAAATTTAGATTTCAGCAATCATTACTCTTATGCATACATCCAATTATCTTCTTTTCAAATAAATATAAATGTCAACTCACAAAATACTCAAACCCTAATTCCTTAGGTAAATGAGCCTAAGTTTATCTATTAACCGTCAATTCCTTGATCAATTAAATAAACAAGACTTGCAAGCACCACAAGGGTCTTAAGGTGACCAATGAATCACGTTTTATTCCTAAATACGTGTTTTCATTAGATATTTTAATTTACATCTAGATTACAAGTGATATTTTTTAATAATCTAAGAATTAATTGTCAAGCCATAAATCAACACAACAGGTAGTAAACCAGAATTAAGATACTGCTATATTGAAAGAAAAACATCTATGCAAAGACATATTTATTAATACCAATATTGATTACATGAGCGTTCAAAAAGATTAAATTTAACCCCAGAACAAAGAATTTAACTCCTCATAGTTATGAGAAGACTAAACATAACAAATGAACAATGAAAGATGATAGAAAATCCTAAAACTACCTCCAAATATGACCTTTGCTTCTCGATGGTTAAAGATCATAGCCCTAATGTAAAACAACCATTAAACAGAATTGAAAATCAATGCTCGTGTCCGGCTTAGGTTTAGTGGCGCTGAGCGTAGCTGTATTCTGTTGTTATTTCACACTTTCAGGCCCAACTAGTGATGAGCTTAGGTTTCATGCACCTGGGACATTTCCATCCTTTGACTCTCAGGTTTGTTGGCACATGGCATAATTCCCTAGTGTTAGACATATTTCTAGTCTTTTGCTCTCAGGTTTGCTCAAGCTGAGTGCAAGTTTTGGTGCAAGTTCTACTATGTTTTACATTAAATTGCTCTTTAAATCTCTCATCTTCAAGACTTCAATCCTTCTTCTCATAATCCAATGCTTTCCTATTCATTTTAGGAAAAATAATAAGAATTAGTGATTAAATTTGATCTTCGACTCTCATAATCAATTATTAACAAAAATAATATAAAATTGAGAATTAAGAAGATTTTAAGCTTGGAGAGTGTTTATTTTGTCATAAAAATAGTCTAAAAATATCATATAAATAAACTTTATCAACTAGTACTACAACTAATTCAAATGTACATTGTTCTTCCAATTTAAATTTGACATTTAAAGAGTATCTTGATCCTCTCATCTAGTAATAATTCTAAAACTCTATGGCACCTTAGATTGATCATACCAATGCTATTGAATTTTTTTCTCAATTAGTGTAGTATTCTCATACTTTATGAAAATGTGTTTGAATTTTTTTTGCAAATTGTTATACTGACAAATCACATAGATTATTATCTTTGTTGTCTCAAAGTGTCTATTATGCTCATCTTGAGCTTATATACATTGATCTATGAGACTGTATCATTTTCTCTCCAGTAATGAAGTACTCAAGCTTTCTCATGCATAAAAACACTCAAAATTAGTACTTATCACATTCACATTTTCAATATATAGAGTAGGCAAAATTACATATTTTTACACTGAACAACAGAGTTACACATATGTTTCTCATCTGTTAGGGCTACGTTTTTTAGAGATTATAGACAAAGAGTCTTTTAGCTGCTTAGATGCACATGAAAATTCAAGAGGAAAATACACAAAGTAATTTTCTACACAAGGGGAAAACTAAATTTGTTGTCTGGTATGTGTTTTTCTTGACTTTGTATGGGTTATGCCCTATGTTTTATCTACATTTGCTCTGTGTATATATGCTTTGTGTTTATCTGTGTTATGTCAATATCAATGAGGAGTAATTAGCTTGTAAACATTTTTTAGAGCAAATTTGAATGATTGAATATAAATTATACCTATTTGATGGTTGTTGCCACTGGTACAATGATGAAATTATTTGATTGTTCCTAGTTGCACAATCAATGCGGGTTGTTGATTGTTGCTGCTGGCATGATCAAGAAACTCCCTTAGCAAATCCCCCAATGCCAAATGTTTTCTAGAACCCATCAGAGCACTCAACAGAAACCCTAAACCCTATTAAAATCCTCCTAAATAGAAAATACCAATCAGAACCCAAATAAAACTCATCCTGGAATCACAGAGCACCATCAGAATCCATCAGAACTCAAACAAAACCCATCAAAATAGCAATCATAACCCATAACGTTCCCCATAACCCAACCAAGATTGAAATAGGAAATCAAAACACCAAGGGGTTCACACTGCTAGTAATTACCGCAGTTTGAAACCACCAGCGGCCATAGATGGCCACACCTCCTTCTTAACTCCGTCAACCACCGCCGGCACCTCCGTTAGTCACCAACCCACTACACCTCCGTCAAACCCTTTGCACACCGCAAGCGTCGCCGATCGCCACCGACATTCTTGCCTCCATCGAGGCCTATTGGTAGCCTCTGCAACTCGCTGTCGCGCCACCGTTGTGCTACTCCCTTGGTCACCATCTCATGGCTTCAAAAATCTTAGTTTGATTTAGGGTGAATGGGTGAATTTTAAAGCAATAGGGGTTCAGGAAAACGAAAGCACATGACATTGGGTCTTGGCCCAACAGGATTCTAGGGTAACATGGAGAAAAAGGAGGAAAAAAAAGTATGGTATTCGGGCCTAACCCAATAGAAAATAAAGAAGGTTGAGGTGCAGTTTCACCCAATATGAAAATAGAGGTACAATGTTTTGCGGTCACCTAATGCAAAAATAAAAATATGAAGTTGGGCTTGGCTCACTTTGTATAAAGAAAAACTAAGTTAATTTGTGTGTTGGGTTCTTAAGTCCACTTATTTTTTATTTTTTGCTTCATAACATTAGTAGTTGCATATAGTGCATTTTTTTATTATTTCTATTTGTTTTTAGTAAATCAACAAATTATGTTTCATTTCAAACAACTTTTCTAAAAGATAAAAAATATCAAATTTCCAAAAATAAAAGAAATATTTCTAAAAATAAAAAATATATATAATTAAAAATTAAAAATATCAAATATTTTATCAACAATTTTCAAACTAGAACTACGTAAACCTTGATCTTCCATCCTAAATGAAAATACGTAGGAGCAAGGTCAATCCTTGTCGGGCCCAAAAATAAAAAAAAATAATTTTCTTTGTCTTGTTTGTTTCTTTTTTATTGTTGAAACTGCATCTGTGTTGTTGTTGTTATTTTTGGGAAAAATTACACTTTTAGAACCATACTCATTTTTTTTATTTGATTATGGGGGTGCTAATACCTTCCCCATACATAACCGACTCCCGGATCTTAAATCTGGTTCGCAGACATTTCATATTTTGGTTTTTCTATAGTTTTTAAATTAATAAACTATAGTGACAACTTCAATATCCAATTTAAATATTTTTAAAATATATTTTTTATTGCACTGTCGTGATCTTGGTCGCGACAAGTTTCAAAATCGGTCTTATCTAAACATAACATGCATTGTTTACTACATCAACCGAGAAATATATTGTCAAATCACTTTCATTTTAACATGATTCTTTCAACTTCTTTGGAAAAACAATTTTTCCTTTGGAGGAACATGTCAAATCACACTATAAAGTTATGTGAAATATAACTTTTCTTCACAAAAACTTTCAAAGGACTCAATGCTAAATTCACTATCATAATCACTGCTCAAAGATTTTATTTTCAACATTTTTTCTCATTTTGGATTATTTTGGAAAAATTATTAAGGGCTTAATATATATATAAAGAGAGAGAGAGAGAGACTAATTACTTATTAATACTATAGCATTGTGATTGTTGTCTAAACCTTTTTTGGAAGAGTAAAAAAATCCTCCTTTTCAAATATAGTTTTTGAAAACTAATTACTTGTCCTTTTCATCATCACTTTCACTCATGTTACTTGAAGAACTTGAGATAGTGTCTTCCAAGCTACACCATCTTTTTCTATTTGGCTTCTTTGAATCTCCTTTCTTCAACTTATTTTTTCATTATATAATGGACAATCAGATTTAATATGGTCAATTTTACCACATTCAAAGCATGTGTATGTTGATGTTGATATGGTCTCTTATTCTATTTCATTTGTAATTGAGCTTTCTCTTGTTCTTAAAAAATCTCAAGTTCTTTATCATTAAGTTTCAATTCTCACAATCTAAATTTTGATTTTCTTCTCTAATTTTAGGCTCATGTTGTTCCCTTTCTTTTATCATCTTCTTCATCCTTTAGTCTTTCCAACCCAAGTTCATGCTCCTTTAGCTTTCCAAATAAAATTGTGACGTTCATTAAAGTGAGATTCCTTGACTTGTTGACAACCTTCAACTTTGACATGTTGTTGTTTTGGATATTGTTCAACTGATGATCCAAGATGCGTTGTAAAAAGAGTGTCTTGCCTCAACATAGTAGCTTTGTGTCATGGAAGAAAGGAAAGCATAAAGGATTGAGTTAGTAAAATCTGCATTTGCCTCTTAGATACATAATTCTTCTACTTAACTCCTTCGTCAACCCATTGTTACTACAGCTTCTCAACAATATAATGTTCAACATGTTACTTCACAAGATCATAACCAACAACCACCCTCACAATAGTGAGGGTTTTTTGTGAAACCACCTTCGCAATAGTGATGGTTTTTTGTGAACTTGTTTTTTATTATGTTAAAAATGGGGGATAAATTAACTTGTTTACAAAACATCTTTCTATATTTCTACTTTGTTTATTGCTTTGATTATTTTATGTTTGTCCACCACAATGGTTCTATGATTATCCACTACAAATTTTTCATACAACACGTGGTATAAATGAGCATTTTTTTTTGTTAAAAATTTGTCTATAATCTCTAATACTTGTATTCATACTAAATTTGCATGATCTTCTTATATGTTTTGCTAACATTTTTTGTCATCATCATAAAGAAAGAGATTGTTGAGATCCTAGATAGTCCAACCTATATGTGGCTCATAAGACGATTTAGCACCTTTAGACTCTTCAAAAGACTTTTGATGATGATTGTTAGCATAAATGTCGCTTCCATGATAAGTACACCAGTCACAAATGTAGTGAGTAATAAATATCCTTCTTGTCTAAAAGACTTGTGCAATACACAACTATAACAAAATTAGACTAAAGAATAATTTCATAATTTTGATTGATGGGTGAAAAAAAAATTTTGCAAAAGCAAATTAAATATTTTTATGTATTTTTCAATATTAACACAACTTGCTCCAAGATGGAATCAAATCCAAATTCTTTAAATACTTATAGAACATATAACAGAGAAACTTTGTGCTCATGTTATGATGATTTATCATTCTTATTATGATTATTATTATTATGATTAATATTATTATTAATAGTAGTAATATTAATAATAAATTTAATAATAATAATACTAATAGTAATAATAAAAGTAATATTATTAATAATATAAATAATAATAATAATAATATAAATAATAAACCTAAATGTTTTAATTATTTTAATTATTATATTTTTGGTCACACCTTTTTGTTTGTCGATTATTTATAATTATAAGTTATATTAAAATAATCCTAATTTAAGTTAGCCACCTTTTATGACTCAAACTCCATAAGTGTAAACTATATTTTCATTATTTTAGGTTACATTTTTTTTAATGTGGTTTATTCTTTTTTTTTTTAAGGTTACGTCTCAAAACTGTAGTCTAAACATTTATGACTCGAAAAAGTTGGCCAGTAATAATTCATAAGTCACATTTGTAAAAGTGTGACCTTTTCAACTATCACACTTATTTGTTTATGGCCAACTTAAAAGTCATGATTTAAACTATCCAAGCTTTATAAATCATACTCTATAAGTTTAGATCACGTTTTTATTATTTTAGGTCACACATTTTTATTGTATTCTATTCCTTTTTTAAAGGTCACAACACAATATTGTGGCTTAAACATCCATGTTCAAAAAATAGTGACCTTTTATGATTCATAAGTCACATTTGTAAAAGTGTGGCCTTTAGACCACATTTTTTTGTCAACGGCCAACATTAGTGTTGCGGAAAGTAATAAAATGTTAAACATTCTAAAAAAATTCAATGGAAACAATTATTTACAACATTCACTTATAAAACTTTATATACAAATTTTGACAACGATTGTGTTAAATATGAAAAAGAAAACAAATTATGTATATTCACTCATGATACACTTATATGTTTATAAACGATATTTTCTTTAAATATAAGGACTTATATCTTCAATAATAAAATCTAAGTATAGATTTTTAACCTCAAGCTGTCACATAATGATCTTATATGAAGATAATATAATTTGTGATACGCTTTTAGATACCTTATGTTATAACATATCTGTATTTGAATTGCTTTCTTATTAAAGAAGAAGTCCACAGTGCTAAAGCTTCAACAGATCAAGGATTTTCTATTCCAAGCTTACAATATGCACATATGATGAAAAGACATACATATCAATTAATTATTGAATATTTCTTAAAGAAGATCATGTACTAACAAAAGAGATAGAACAACAATAACCTCTATGAGCTTATATAAAGGAAACAAAGTTAAAGAAGAATAAAAATGATAACAAATACACAACAAATACGTACAAGTTGTACAATCTTCTAGTACTTGAGTTTTTAAGTGTTATTTGTGGATAAGCAAAATTTTGTAATTCTTAACAAAGTGAAGTTTTTCAATGAGTGTATAACAATCTCTCTTTAAGAGTTATTTCTTTTGTTATTCAATGAAGTCTTAGTTTAAGAGTTATTTCTTTTGTCATTCAATGAAGTCTTAGTTTAAGGAGAGATTAAGACTATATAATTAAAAATGATTTGTGTATTTAGACAATCACGATTGATTTGTATACTCATTATAATTAAGAGTGATTAATATATTAATTGTAATTAATTTATTTAATTAGTGAAATTTCAAGCCGATAGCTTAAGTAATAATTGGATGTAACCCATTAGTTTGAGTGAAGGAGTATATAGTTGTTTTGTGTTATTCTTGTTATTTGTACTAAATTATATTCAGGCTCTCTTTTCAAAAGTCATTTGTGCCAACAAATTCAACTAAAAGAAAATCAGCTTCTCTATACTCTTCATTGTCTATTATGTTTAAACATTTTTGCAAAAGTTATTTTTGTTTATCAAAAGCTCTTTTCTTGTTAAAATATAGTTTTATCCGCTAATAATAATAATAATAGCAACAATTAAATCACAGTGGTGACGAAAAAATTAGTGATAATAATGATGGAAGCTCTCACAATTCACAATATATAATTACTATAATATACATATATATTACATTCAGACGTATAAAAAAGAATATCGTTTTGCCTTATATGTTTCATGTATCACCACCTACTTCTCCCATTAATTTAAGCAAGGGCACTGAAGCCACAACCAGACTAAGCATATAACCCTAATTCTTTTGTTCTGTATTCAAACAAGTTAAAAAGGGGTTATCTACAATATGTGTTAGGTATAGTTTGGGTATTTGATTGAGTATATAGAACCAAAAATGTGCATAGATTCCGATGATGAGTTTCCCAATGTGACGACCCTCAAAATAGGGGCCGCAGACCCACAACGAGCAGCGCCGTTTAACTTTTATTTTTTTCTTCCCTCCTTTTGGCTCTTTATGTTTTTAAATCTAAGTGTATGCCCTATCATTTATATGCATACGTTTTGGATATCATTTTAAAATAAACTTTACCTAATTCTACCTAATTCAATGGTTTTACAAATGGTTAAATATCATTCGTTCACTTATGTTATGTTAATTATGTTTGGTTTCACCATATACAAAAGTATGTTGAGTTAATAATAATTATAACATTATAAACAAAATTAATATTTTTTATGTAGTAACTTGAAAAATTGCAATAAGAAAAAAGATTATACCTACCAACTCTATATTCAAAATTGATACATTAAATATTCCAGCATTAACAAAAGAGTTTAGTTGGGCAACGCACAATGAATAGAAAATTTTGGATTCCCATCCTCACGTGATGTGGCCTCAAAATCTGGGATGTTGTTTTTTCTTTTGTTAAAAGCTTGTTGCTGCCATCCCACTATGTGCTTAAAAAACTAGTTTTCTAAAATGTTAATTATTTTTGCCACCTTAGGCTGCATACTTACATCAGAGGGTCATGGTTTCATATTGCTTTTGATTTGGTTTTTAACTCTTTGTTTTCTCCCTTTTACTTTTCTCTCTTCTGCCAAGCTTTTTTTGCTTCTTTTGATGACTGTGGGAATGTGGGAATAACAATGATTCCAATTATGTTCTGTGTGGTGTTGTTTCAAAGTCTTTTAGGTCACATGATTGCCATCTTCCTTTGCGAATCATGCATGCATGCATGGTAACTAGAACAAAATCTATGGCACTAGCTATTCTTATTACGAATGTGTATAAAGGGAACAATGATATCTCTTCAATCAGATCATTAAGCTTCATGTAATGAATTCCAATCGGGGGACTCAATTCAGGAATATTGTAAACATAATTTTGAAACCAAGAAAGTTTAATTTATATTAACTGGAAAATATGAAATAAAAAAGAACATCTTATTAACCAATATGGTTAGTGGCAAATTATTTCCATTTAACTATCATCATTTTATGAGATGAGTTTGTTTTTCACATTTTATTATCAAATTTTCATATAGATTAAGTTGTTTTGTGTATATATATGCTTTTTGTCGTCAATTTTATTTAGCACTTTATTTTTTAATGTACCATGAAATGTAAGAAATTGAGTAAAATGTGTAGGAAAAAAATAGATAATAAAATTGGTAAAATATGGACAATTGAATAGTAAAATGAGCAAATAATTAAACTACTGAAATTTTGAATTTTTGATGGTGTTGAACTTGGTTTACATGTGATGATCTGTATAATCCATCAATAACGCCACTTAAAACAACTAATGAAAAATAAATCTGCTGAATTTTATGCACATTCGAGCTCGTTTTTACTAATAAGAAATGAAAAATTCCATTGGATCCATCAATAAAACTGCACCTTATATCTCATTTCGATGAACACCGATACATATATTATACTACATATGCTGCAGGAGAAAAAAAAAAACAGATAAAACTAAAACGGAGTAAGAAATGCAATCCTAGGGCTTCACTGTCACGTGCACTAAGCATATGACAAAATCATTGATTATTAAAACTAACACATTATTATAAAACATACATAACTGACCCGTGGCTAGAGTGCTTGGTAGTGGAAGCTTGTGTTCTTGTTTTAATTACCCACGGAGTTAACTTCCGTAGGTAAATTACCTACACCCATATTACTTACAGATTTTTGTCCATGAGTAATCCGTGGGTAACGCTGATTTACCCACGGATTTTTGCTATTACATACGAATTTTAGCTGTAGGTAAAATGATTTTTTCTTGTAGTGTTTGGATTTAGGTTAATTAAAATATTTAGAGGTGGCTAAGATGAGTTGCTTATTAAATGTTTTTTTTGATTGGCTAAAATCAAATTTGTTATGTATATCAGAGTTACTCAGATTGCAAATATCTCGAAGGTAGGTAGTGTATCTCCAAATATTGTGGAGTCTGGTAGTACACTAGCCTTTAAGCTCGTAATCCATAAATAAGGTGTAGGTGGACTGATTAAGTGAATGAACAAGCTTTAATGTTCATTGAGTTTAGTTTAAGTAACTGTTTTCAATGTTGTACTTTTGTAACCATCTTAAAGGTTGAAGTTTTGCAACTTTATCAAGGACCCATGTTTTGCTCAATCGGGAATTCTCAATGTACATGTATTTTCATGTTATATGACATGTGTCACTCGTAAGTCTGTTTCCTATACATATTTCTGAGGGGTTTTTACTCGTAATGAGCATTTATAAGGGGTTTTCACTAGTAGTGAACATTTATTATGGGTTTTCACTTGTAATGATGTGTTATTTCATCTTATTAGGCGTTACGTCACTTAGACGACTAACATTCTATCTTTTCATGACACGTTGCTTCAGGATACAATGTTTGGGCCTCCCATTCTTTCATGCGAAATGCAAAATGTTTGAAAGGCTTTATTTGCTTTATATTCTACTGTACCACTTCTACATAGTTTTACCCACTTATCGCTTTCCAACTTTCATGGGATAATTTCCTTTCTCTGTTTGTCACTATTTTTGTTTAGGTTCATGTCACCCTTTATGCTTACATTTCTAATGGCTTCCTCTTATTCGTTTTCTGATTCTTTCAACGAAAATGCCCCTTTAGTTAGCAAGAGGTTGTTACCATAGGAAATGGATCGTATTTGAGTCTTACTAACTCTTTTTCTCCGGAAGTAGGTACTAAAGGAGAGATAGTTTCTCTTCCCTCCTCCAGTCCGACTTATCTTTTGAAAATTGTTAAAAACTAATTAAGTTTCATTTAGTATTTCTAAAGTTAACACAAGATACCTTCCCTATATAATGAAACCCTATGAAACCCTAAGAGCTCTCTGCCGCCACTTTATGCTATCAGAAACCCTAAGAGTTCCCCATATACTGAAACCCTAAAAGCATTTATCCTCTTTCTTTTCGTGCTTCACTTTTTATTCGTCACAGTCACCGCCACCTCCTTCTTTTTCTCTTCTACCAACTTTTATCTTTTTCTCCTCGACTAACTTCTATCGCTCACAGTAGATATTAAATTCGGTAACAAACAAAAAGATCTTTGTGCTTTCCGCAGTCAAGGTGAATATAAATTATCTCATTTTTTTCATTTTATGATTTTTGGTTTCAGGTTTTTTTTTTCTTGTGTATGATATGAAAGTTTAACAAGAGTAGAAAAAGTTAGGATAGAATGTTCTTGATAAATTTTTTATGACACTGTGTTGTTTTTTTATTTTTATTTAACATTTTTATATTATTTTTATTGTTAATTTTCTTCCTTTCTTTCACAGATTGGAAGTGGATTCTCTCTTTCACAGATTGGAAGTGGATTCCTGGCATTTTTAGTTTGCATATTGACGGATATTCGAAGTAGTAAGTTGTCTTTGTTTGTTATCTGCACAGTTTCTAATACAACACTTGCTAAATTTGAATATAAGTTGTGAAGAACTTTTTTGAAGGTGAATAATGTTTAGCATAACTTACTTTTATTTTTCATCTTTTTCCTTTATTCTTGGGTTTTGTCTTACTTTTATTTGGTGTACCATTGCATTTCGTAGTGCAGTATTGGGACTGTTTATTATTCTTTATTGCCTTGTATGTTGGTTTTTGTATGCTACTCGTCAAAATGGTCGTAGTTGGATCTCTGAGAGTGGGAAAATGGAAAGATCCCTCTCGTGAGGCTAAGAGGAAAAGGAAAGACAAATTTCCTCCTATCATTGACCCTAAGTACTTTTGGGACTCAGGTAGGTCGCCACCTACCCTTCTGATTTTATCTTTAAAGGGATTGTAGAAGAGTTTTTCTTCTTTTACTTTAGGCTTCAATAGTATAGATGAGTTCATTATTGTTGAGATGTGTAATATTAAGGATATGGTATACATGAAACCTAGTATGAATGACGATGATTTCATTTTTGTGTACGAGTTATCTTTAAAGAGGTCAATGTTTTCTTTTTTCTTTCTCCTTTTGAGTATAAGATGTTGTTAGCAAATAAATGTGGCACCTAGTCAACTCCATCCAGAGTAGCCTTCATAAAATCCTTTCAAATATTATGTCAATACCTTCAAATCTCTCTGACTATAAATAAATTTATGTATTTCTATCAATTAAAGCTCGACTTAGAGGTTGTTGGATATCTCTAAATGATGGTCAGCATGGTCCACTTCTTTCCATTGAAACCTCTTCTTTCAAAAACTTTAAAGTATATTTTTTAGTTAAAATGTTTCCCTAAATAATCTGGCAAGAGATATTTTCTTATTGTAACCATACTCCTCACTTTTCTCTTTATCGGTAAAGACTTGACAAGTTGAAATTAAGGGTTGAGTACCTTCTAAGTGTTGAGGAAAGGATAGATATTGACATCCTTAAGAACCTACCTAGACTACTAAGTAGCAATGGTCTCTTTAATGTGTCTCTTGTCAAGGATTTCACATCCTTCATTTTAAGTAAGATTTCCCTTTATCTTTATCGATCTTTGTAGTATTTTTTGAATTAATTCATTGTTTTTCTTGTGCAGATATCATGGAAAAGGATTTTGATTAGAAGAAGCTTCATGCAAAAGCTGGGGCTACCACCCTTAAGAAGAATTTATTAGTTGATTTTTAGAAACCATCAAAAAAGAAGAAGAGTGAGACAGTTATAACCGAAGAGGGGTCCTAAGATGTTTCTCAAGCAACGACCAACACGATACCAATTTCTATAGTTCCAACTATTGGCTCCCAAGGCCAAGTTAGTTCCCAAAGCTAAACTATTAGTTCTCAAAGTCAAACTCCTCTTCTTTCCTCTCTCGAGGTGGAACCAATCCAAACATACCTTGCCCACCACCATAACCTGAAAAGAATAAGCAAGTCTTGCCTGATCTGCTGATCCAAAGCAAAGAAGGTCCTCTAACCCAGGTTGATCATGTATCCACCTCTGTGCTTAACTCCAACTCGTTGTGGCATATCAACATGAAGGTGAATGAAGTACAGGGCGACGATGGCGGATTTCTTAGTGCTTATGATGTTGAACTACCTAAAGCGGTGTGACCGACATGATGTTTTGACGAAGCTGTATTGCCCTCCTTCATTATTGGAATGGAACTGCCAATGAGAATGCTCAAATTATGTGAAGATCTGAGAATTGGAAGAATGGAAAAGAAATGTTGGGATTGCGAGAGGAAAAGGGTCGAGTGTGATCTTACATTGTCAACTAAATCGTTGGTTATGCAAGGTCAAGAGAGGATAAATAATTTAGAGGCGGAGGTGAGAAAAGTCTAGGACTTGATGATGAAGTTAAGGGCAAATGGAAAGAGGTCGAATCCAGTACAAGTCGTCTTCAATAAGAAATATTGAAAAAGACTAAGCAATACCTAAAGGTTGAAAATATTGATGTTGCCACAAGTTGGAAGGATATGCCAATGGCTTCAAAAAAAAGTAATGCGTCAAGCCCTACTTTTTGCTCCCTCCATTGATGTAGAAAAACTTGATCTAGGAAAGGATGTCTTCGACGAGGAACTTGTAGATTTTGTTCATAACTCATTGTTTTTCTTTAACAAATTCTGAAAACGTATTAGGCTGAGTTCAAGAGGGGGGTGAATTGAACTTTGAAAACTTTTTTATCTTTTTGAAACAGTGAAAACAATTTTCGCAAACTGAAAAGATTTAACGAATCTCAATGATGGAAAATATAATGTTCAGCGAAAATAAACTGACTTCAATTTCGAATGAATTGATTTATTTCAATATCAGAGAAGGCAGTCTATACAGGCTTATCAAATCTTATACAATTTACTAAAAACTAGTTCAGAATTATTTCAAGATAAAGAAAGATCAATCACACAGATTCACAAATGCCAACAGCATATCAAAGATGAAATCACAGAACAAATTTCTTATGATGATACAAATAGAATGAATAGCAACCACACTTTTAATGCACTAAAAGTTCTTTAATAACCAAGCAGTATGCTAGCAGTTTTGTTGACACAACAGAGACCACAAAGAAAATTATAAAAGAATTTCAATCAAGATATTCTGTTAGAATTCAATGATTTAGTACAAAATCAGATTTTTCAAGTTATGCAGAAAACTGATGTGAGTTCTGGTTTAAGGATTCAATTACA
>Ga0209700_105490_pt1 | contig 21321 bp, 8 predicted proteins | sample SiratroredBW_FD_187528 | JGI IMG/M metagenome (GOLD analysis project Ga0209700, IMG submission 187528) | Root nodule microbial communities of legume samples collected from California, USA - Siratro red BW (SPAdes) (version 2) | ecosystem: Host-associated > Plants > Roots > Nodule | place: USA... | reverse complement strand
AATATTAATAATGATAATAATAAATATGTTAATATTAATAATAATAATTATTATTATGATGATTAGTATTATTATTATGACAATAATAATTAATATGATTAATATTTATGACAACAATAATATTATTATATTAATAATAATAGTATCAATAAAAATATTAATAATAATATAAATAATAATAATAATATTAATGTTAATAATAATAATATTTATAATAATAATGTTAATAATAATAATATTTAATAATACTATTATAATAATAATATATTAAAAATAATAATATAAATATTTGTATATGAATTTATATGCGAATTTAATTTTTATGTAATAAGTCTTGATACAATTTCGTATGTAATTTCGTATAATGTTAATTTTTAATATGAATTATATTATATATGAATTTACATACGGATTAAATCCGTATGTAATATCCTAGACAAAAAATCCGTATGTAATTTCATATGTAATGTTGATTTTTAATATAGATTATATTACATATGAATTTACATACAAATTAAATCCGTATGTAATATCCTGAATGTAAATTCGTATGTAAAAATTCGTATGTAATGTTGATTTTATATAAGGATTTGAATTTGTAGATAATTTCGTATGTAATGCTGATTTTACATACGAATATAAATCCGTAGATAAAATTCTGTATATAATATAAATTTTACATATGAATTTTCATCTGTATGTAATTTTCATAGATAATTCGACTTTTTTTTGTAGTGTTAATAATATATATATATATATATATATATATATATATATTAAATGCATTATTTTCAGTATAAAACTATCTTTGATAAAATATTATTAATTAAAAATTGTTATGAAATTCAATACTATATAGAAAATGTTCGTATGTTATCATTGTTTTAAAAAATAGTTTGTAAAACTCATCTTAAAATATAATGAAATAAATTTATATTAGCATATACACATTATAGAAAAGTGTTTAATAAATTTATTCAATAAATCATAGTAGTTGATATATTTTATTTTTTATAATCTTATTAAAAAATGATTATTATTATTTGTCAATAAAAAATGTATACAAATTCTGTCTTGAAAGGAGTATTTACAAAAAAAAATAAAAAATTCAATAAACTATAAATATATAAAAGTTACGTTTTTTAGCATATTTTTTCACATTCAAATGAAAACACATTCATTGGTATTATATCTAGTATATACTGTAAGATTTTATATTTATATATCAACCTAATGCGTATTCATTTTGTCTTATTTTTGGCTAAAAGTTTTTGATCAATTTTATGAGATACCGTTTGAAAAAAAAATTGTTATCAGACATGTACATAATTAAATATAGATAAATAAATGGTCGGTAAATCTGTCTATATACCACAACAACGAAAAAAATACTGTTTTTTTATAAGATATGTATTTTATGGAAAATAATATAATTGAGTTAAATATAATCAGTATGATAAAAAGAATACTATATTTTTCAACATTTTAACACAATTGAATACTAAAAATTCAAACTCAAAATCATTAATTTAATTAAAATAATTTAATGCCAACGTGGTAATACTAATTTATTCTAATGCATAAACTTTGATAAAACGATTTAAATTCGGTTTATGCTTACCTTATAAATTGAAATGGTTATAGTTGAACACAACTTCTTGAGCAGTGTAAGCTGTTAAAATAGGAAAAACATATTGAATTTAAAGAATATTCACTCACTATTCGTATTTAATCACATGCGATACAATCTTATATTATTTTATTTGTATTGATGGTTTATGTTTCACCTAAAGATCTTTTGTTTTGTGATTAGCTATTAATTTATTTTCATCAAGAGACAAACACCGTAGGAATTAACAAACTTAAAACTAGGAATTAACAACAATAATAATATCTTTATGTTAAAATCTGGAAGTAGGTCTAACTAGAGGGCGTTGGATACCTATTTAAATAGCAAATTGGGAGATGCACTCGAATGAAGAAACTCTCCTCCTTAAGAACATGAACATGCCAAGTCTTATTTTGTTTCTGAAAATTTTTGACATGGGCTCCACTGGTCCCTGAAATGGAACCAAAAAGAAACGATATACTATCAGAATTTCAATATCATGTAGATTGAACTAACTAAACTATGAGGACAGTCCAACCACCCTTGTCAACTTCAATTAACGAAATACCAGTGAAGTGGACGCGAAGAAAAGAAAGGTTATGTGATTCTACAAAGTTTCTTTTCAAGTTACCCCATTATTACACCACCAATAACCATTACTAATGACCCTTAAGAATACTCCCCTCATCTGTTGTATTAAATGGAGCTTTGCCTTCACATACTCACTTATACATCATCTTACCATCGTTATTAGCAACTTTCTCATTCTGTCACGGTTTAGTTTCTACACCAACTGAGGACAACTTGGCAACTAGTTGGCTCAAGAGCAAACATACATTCACTAGGAAAATGGTGATCATGGAACGCACAGAGATTGACACTCGTGCCCCATTCAAGTCTGTTAAAGAAGCAGTGATGTTGTTTGGAGAAAAAGTGTTAGTTGGGGAGATTTATGCCAACAAGCTCAAAGAGGTTCTCCCATTTCTCTTTCTGTTCTTTGGTTTTCATGTACTTTCAGTTAATAAGATATCATAATAGACACAATAGTTAACAAATTTATCATGCATGTTAAGTGTAGTTAGATAGGAATGATTTTCTCGTCCTTTATATCAATGTATTTGCCTTGGCTAAAATGTTGTAATTATGTGTCTAGTCTTAAGAACATGCATATCACAATTGCAAAAGATGCATTTGTTGATTAATTTTTGCGTGATTGTGCATGTGTCTGGAATGATTAAGATGCAAGCTGAAGGGAGTGCACAAGCCAGAGGAGGGGGAATGGCAGCTGAGCTGGAAGAAACAAAGCAAAGTCTTGAGGGAGCTAGAGAAGAAGCTAGCATGCTGGTTCAGCGCATCAAGTCCCTGAAGGAGGAACTGGAGCAAACAAAGAAAGAACTTGAAGACACAAAAGCAAGGGAGAAAAGGTTGCTGCAGAGACGGGAAGATCCAGAGATTGAAGACCTTAAGTTCATTGCAGATGCAACCAATGTGGAGGTCAGAACACAAAGGAATGAGGAGACAGTGGAGTTCCAAAAGAGAAGATATGTGAAATTCGCTAGTCCTCATGCACTTGCTCATGTGATTCCTAACAAGGGTGAATTGCTTGAGAGACCCCCTTCTGTCAAGAAGACTAAGAGGAAGCCACTGATGCCTTTGATAGGATGGCTTTTCTCTAAAAAGAAAGGAAGCCACGAAATTGACTCTCCCAAGCCTGAGAAGTCCTTCTCACCTTCTTAGTTGCCTAACTTGCCTCTATTCTTCTTGAGTTTTCCATAAATATATGTGTTGGAGTGCTCTCAGTTTTCAGATTAATAATTACCCCTCGTCTTTTTTTTTCCTTTGTTTATGAGGCGAAAATTGGCCCCTCTCAATTTTGTAAATTTCTACCTCTAATTTGCTTACTGAGCTAGCCTGCTTTGGACTTTGCTTGGTGGAACAAGAGCTTCTGGAACAGTATGAATTCGAACGTCAAACAATAAAGTACTTCTGGGTATATTGTACACTGTATACTCAGTAACATATATCACCGTACAATTACGACTTAGTTTTTTTTTTTTGTTTGGTCAATAAACTAAACATAGTACTGAAATCTTTACTTTCTTATCTGTATATTTCATTTTGACTAAAGTCATAAGCCCTTTTATCCTTCACTAGGTGCTCAGCATAAGCCAAGTCAACTACACAACCGACACAATATGTTTGCAAGTCTAAAAACAAAGTTTATCATGGAAGCATTTTTAATTAATTTATTTGATTTTAACTAACAATTAATTATTGTTTAAGTAAACAGTATTGATGATAAGCACACGCTTATCATCATTGTTAGAATTAAGCTAGCTAATGATAAAAGCCTTATAAGTAATACATAAAATTTTCACTGATGAGTCTGAAAAAAGGCTTAGGATGTCTTGATACTAGGACACACGGGGCATTTCTTCTTCCGCCACAAAATTGTAACAATTATATTTAAGTTAGGTTTTCAAACGATTAAACAGGAGATTAAATATAAATTTAACATAAAATATTATAATCCTAAAAGTAAGACCAATACACATATCTACAACCAATATAGACTTTACGGATAAATGTTACTGAACATGTCCATTCTTCTAAAACTCTAATATTTTCTGCAGATAAAAAATATTCAACACACTCTACAACGAAGACTATATACATAATTATTCATCCTTGATCTTCCAAGTTTGATCTCATAGGGGAAGCCCAAAAATTATAAAATAAAAATCATGTACATTCATAACCAGAGGGTGGTTTTGACAGCTGAGGTAGTCCTTCCACCAAACTTAATTCTCTTCGCAGCTTAACAATATGAGCTTGCACCTAGGACATGGCAACAAGGTCAGCACAAAAATCTTCACTAACTGTTAAAAGACTAAACAATTCAATAACAGCACATCAGTAAAACAATAAAAAAAAATGCTTTCAAGCGGTAAGACAGAGAGGCCCACATGTGCAGCTGGAGAGTTAAGTTACATATGCATCCAAAACAGTGCCAAACAAATAAAACATTTGGTGAAAACCATGGACTAAATCATTAGGTTTCACCATCCAATAAAAGCCTCCTAGTCTCGTAGACTTTGTGAAAAGATTATCTTTATCAGTTGCATATAAGGAATGGATAAGTGAATTTAATATATTTACTTTCAGAGGGTAATCCTCATAGCGCATAAAATAATATTACTTTAAAGAAGAAGAGTAAATGGCATAACATAGCATATATAGCATCCACAAAAAACTAATGCAGAATAAAAGCAACTAATAAATCCCTAGCACAAAACTACCAAGTTCAAGAGGCATGATAGAATAATTGAATAATAAACCATAACCTGCTGGCGTGCTTGTGCAAGTTTTAAGAGCTCATCCGCCTCAGAGAAGTTCAAGAACCATTGGCTTAGAGAATGATCTTTGGTGTCACCTCTCTCCTTGTCATTCATAGTATCAATTGGTACTGCATAAACCAAAATAAGGAAAAACTTAAGGGAATAAGTCTTACAGGGAAAATTGTAAATACTAGTAGGAATATGAATAACATTTAAAGGAAAGTACCGGGACTTGGTAAATTCAAACCAGCAGGAAGCCTAGGCACATTAACAGCAGGATGATTCTGTACACGTGCAAGAAAACCATCAGAGGGTTCAGGAAAAACAATCTCATTATAAGATTCAACTACCACAGGTTTTTTCGTAGACTGGGGACCAGATTCATCTTCTGGATATAATTTCAAATGGTGATACCTACAATATCGATAATCATTAACATAAATTAGTCAAAATAATGCAATCGTCCAAGTACCAAATCCAAGTAATCAGTGAAGATAAGCCACCAATTTCATATGTGAAATATTGCTGTTTCTCCTATGAAGTCTCTAAGTAAAACAAACTAGTCTATTAGCCCTAAAAGTATTAGAAATCATGCTAAATAGCACCTCTCATATTAAAGCAAGCAAATTAATTCTTAAAATGTACTCAAGTAGTTCGAGGACGAAATTGATTCAATTAGAAAAATATGAAGACATCAAAAGAAGCAACTGTACTCACAAATCCAACTGTTTTTCACAGACATCACTGTGGAAATAGAGAGTGATGGCTATTTCAAATTCACCCCAACCGCTCTCTGATAACTCAAACGGTGGGGACTCCACAACTCTAGTGGGGTTATTAAAACTAGGATGTAATTGAAACACAACCCGCTTAATCACCACCCCAAGATCTTCATTCGAGGCTCCGCGTACATACACTGTCCACTTGTGTGACTGAGACCTGGTAGCAATGAAGAATTAGAGACTATAGCGAAATCCAGTGACCCAAAAAAGAAAAAAAAGGAAACAAACAAAGACCCAACTTACTCACTGGCCTTCCTACCAAGATAGAATGCAATGGTCCCATACACAATCGGGACACAAATTTCAACATCTTTGAGCCTCTTGTTCGCATTCTGAACCAGAAAAAAAAAAATCTTTAGGGAAAAATTTAGTACCCAAAAACCAAAAGCATGGGAAATACAAGCCAAGAAGGAAATAATCATATAGACTTAGAGGAACAAGGAGACAGAATTAGGGTTGAAGAGATTGATGATGGAAGCTGAAGAGGGGTTACCTTCTTGTCGGAATCCTCAGATGGTATTGCGATCTTGAGGCGAGAGGGTTTAATGGTGGAGGCACCATCATCGGACAAATGCTCACCTTGTCTCTTGAGGGGTTGAGAGTGAGACATTTGCCAATTTCAGTTTTGTTTCCGAAATTAAGAAAGATACAACTCAGGACAATGAGGTTTAGGGTTTTAGAGAAATTGTTGGCACTAGTACTAACAGATTCATAGGACTGTTGGATTATGCCTTGCTTGCTTTGATGTGATTCCTCGGCAGTTGTTCGGTTACACTTTAATAAAAGAAATTCTGGAATGCTGGCTGTCTCCTGCCTGACAAAATCCAGATATTTTAACTTAATAAAAAATCTATCTTTTTTAATAAAGAAAGAAAAAAGAAATTCGAATAAAGAAAGCTTCTAAAAAATAAAAAAGAAGACATAACTCCTTTAGAAAAATACAAGAAGGGAGGTAGTTATTCCATATTTATTATTTTGGTATTATTAAAGATTCCACAATTACTATAAATAATACCCAAATTATAATGTATAAAAAAATAATTATTATTTATAATATTAAGTTAGATATAAAATCATTTTTTAAGATAACATTCATAATTAAATTTGTTAGAATTATTATCCTTAGACCACTCACAAATATTTAAATTAATTATATTTATTTAATAATATTTTTATTTAAATTATGTATAAAATTTTACATAAATATAATCAATTAAGTTTTTAACATAATTAATTATATATATAAATATTAATAAAATATTTATGACATAACCTATCATGTTTTCAGTTCTTTTTCTTTCTTTGTAGAAATTGCGGCAGAGATAGAAATTTTGTCTTGTTTTTTTTTTTCTTTTACTACTTCCTTTCATCAACAAAATTTCCTTTTTTGGAAACAGACACACCGGGGAATTAAATGAAGTTAAATAGTTTTTGAGCTTAATTTCAAAATACTTCTATTCAAATTTCCAAACTCTTATCTTTGTCCCAGAACTATCCGACAAACTCCAACACTTCAACCTTTCCACCATGTTCATGCGTTTTTCTATGTCATCTAATGCCAAATTCACTAGTTTCAATGTTCTAGTTTATTCACTTGTTTCAATGTTCTAGTTTAACGTGCGTTGGGTTGCCAGTTGAGTTGTTTAGCTGCAACGTGAGAGAAAGTGAAAGATACAATGACATTGTAGTACTCATTTGACCCACGGGCATGATTTACACACATGGACATTTCATCATGGTCGCATTGATGATGAGCATGGTTGGCTGAGGAGACCGTTAACATGTTGCTTTGCATTCAGTTGATGTTTCACTAGTTTGCATTGATAATGGTTTAGGTGCAGCTTCATAGGGACAATGTGGTGGTGTCTCTAAAGTAGTTTGATTATGGAGTGGTTTTGATTACCTTGAGAGGTATAAGGTGCCAACTAAAAGCTGAAAACCACTTTAAATTAATCTTTTCGTTCTTTACTGTAGTTTTAGTATTTATACTATCAATCTATTTTGAGTTTTAACCATTTCTGCTGTGATAGATCCATTAGTTTTAATTGTTTTTTATTAATATAATAATAATAAATTATAAGATAAAGTATAAGTTAATTGAAATGACTTACCTGATGCTTGATGGTAATTAAATAGTTTATGGTGTGAGGTTAGGATTCGGTCTGAAAGTATTTGCAGCAAAGAGACACCCCTTTCTCATTTTTTTTCCCTTACCCGTGAAAGAGCACGCTAAGTTTACATTCCAAGCACAAGTATTTTCTGTCTTCAATCTTAACAACAATAAATGGCACCAGAAAATAAAATTAAGGCATTAATGATGTTTATGGATAACCCTTGTTTGGTGCCTCTTCTGGATGAGAGGGCCTTGATCAAGTTCTTTATCCAGTGAAGCTTTCACTTTGGATGCCTCCATTGGTCAGCATAAACCATTTCTCGCATGCTTTGGCATTTACATGTTTGAAGCACTTAAGGCCATTACCTTGCATTGTTCATTCAACGCAAGAAGTTGAGCCTCTTTCTTGTCAAGCAGTGCACTCAACCTGACATTCTCTTGCATAAGTTTCTGAACTTCAGCCTCTTTCTGCATCTTCTCACCCTCTAACTGAGTAGTCTTTGCAACTAGCCTGCTCCAGAGGAACATCAGGCAATAAGAAATGAATGTACATATCACAGGTAGAAATGAACATAGTACATGAGAATTGAAATAAATGTTTAACTCCACCAATGAGCAAATGAGTGGATCTTCACACTTAAGGTGTGTTTGTAAAAGGGTGGTCATGAATGGGCGTTGTGTCATTGAATGCTATACAAACACACACCTAGCATCAACATGTTACACCAAACCAACACAACACCCAAGTTATCTTAACATACCAGAAACTGGTGCTTCAATTAACCCTTAGTGAAAAACCATGCAAGCAAATTTTCAAACCAAGTGATCTAGGTCAAACATCAGGTTATTATTAAGACAAGTAAAAATATTGTTCATATAAAATAATATACTTACTTTTCAAACAGCCTCTCAATCGTTCGAAATTGTTTCTCTGAAGAAAGCAAGGTTTCTCTTACTGTGATTAGACCACTAACATATGATTTCAGAGACTCAAATTCTCGCTTCACTCTAGAAAGTTCTTCTTCATTTTCAGCAGCTCGTTCTCTCTGTCTGGTTGTTTCTTCCACCAAGTCTTCAACTCTCTGCCGCATTTCATTTAGAATACTGTTTGTATTCAAAGCAAAACGCTCCATCTCCTCTAATTTCATAGACACGTTCTCTAACTGGGTAGACTTCCGCTTAATTTCCTCCTGACTTAGACTTACTTTTCCCTTTTCTATTGCAGTTTCTGACTCAGCCAAGAAAACTCTTTTGACAAGGGCTTCCATCACATCTGCAACCATCTGTACAGACTTGAGTATCTCTCCTGTATAAGCTGCATCTTGTTCGTCTAAGGAACCATGCTGATGGCTAATTTCCATCCAACATTCTTCATCTGCGTCATCAAATGAAGAAAGGTCAACATTGCTGGACCAACCGGATAATGGTATCCCATTTTTGTCAACAAAGCCTACCCCCTCTAATTGTTTGATGCCACAAGCTGTATGGGCTAAATGAGGAACAGCCATGAGCCTGGCTTTTGATTTCAAGTAAGTCAACAATGTAGAAGCAGTCTTCACTCTTTGCCAAAGAACCTCCAATTCCTTCTTTGCATCTCCATCTGATCCCTGATTACAAGCCTTTACCTCTATAAGTTCTTTCTGCAATATATCTACTTCGGATTGACTTCTTGTAATCTCCTGCTTCCATGCTTCATGTGATTCACTCAGCCGGGATTTCACATCTAACATGTCAGCATTTTCATCTGTCGCCATGCCCTGTCCAATGTTTCACAGAAATGTTAAGAACGCAATATGGAGGATATGTATTGTGATAAAAACAAACTAATAAGGCTAATGTTTCATCTTATGAAACCTTTGGCAAAGCTCCATCAAGGAGTAATCAGGAAGACACCAGGTATCTTAAAGTGGGCTTTGAAAGTAATTATATAACTAGAAGGATGCAGCACGGTAAGTTCAAATACATATTAAAACAAAGCAAACAAAGTTAAATCCACTTGTGCTTTAATCAGATATATATCGACCAATGTCCTCATTTCAAACAAAGTACCATAAACACGACCAAGAACTTTATCATGCTTAAAAATAATGTATCCAGTAAAGCAACAATAAGTACATAATCTATATTCTTTGCTTCTTTGAAGCTTCAGAAAGTTCATAGCATCCACCTTTAGCAACTAGAAGTTCGTCTGATATCAAACCTCTTGGAATCAGACTTATACGTCACGCCTTACCTGGTTACCAATGGTTTATGTCTTCAACTTACAGCACACACAAACTCAACCTTAAACAAAAAAACTACACTTACGTTTGAAGCTAGATCTCGCTGACAGACAGAGAAAACGTTAAAGTGGGGAAAAGAAATAATAATAAACAGACAATCAATAGTGTTTCTGCCACTACAAAGCAGCCCGGAAAAAAACACAATTAACCTTAAGCAACCAGCTGTTAACTCCTATGAGTTATATCCTCGAAAAAACATTTCTCTCTCCCCCCTTTCTACTTAAAATTAAGTAAAACTTGGATTTTAAGATGTAGTCAATTAAGCATAGTTTGGTGAACAGCGATCAAATTGTTAACCAACAAAATTAACTAAGAAACCAAAACTCTGAACAATTTCATGGCAGGAAAAGTATCAATACTTATTTCAAAAAATAAAAGATCTCACCCCTTTCTCTACTTGAAACTGATCTCGTAGTGGAAGGGAGAAAGATCAAAATTTTACCCAACCCATGATCAAAGGAACAAAGTTGAAACCGAATATCCACCAAAAAGAGCTAAAACATGAAATTGCATACTTAAAGATAAGAAAAGTGATTAGAATTGTGGAATCTGGTAAAAGGGGATTAAAGTACAACAAAACAATCAAACAAATAAGAAGGTGGGAGAAGCACCTGCTTTGACAGAAAAAGTGAGGATCGGAGGTTGAGTGGAATGAAGATTACAGGTCTGAGCTGGATCCTTTTCTCACCAAGTCTTCCTCTCAATTACATGAATAAGAGAAACAAAGGCGATGAGAACCAACATCTGCTAGCCGCAACTGTTTGCTGCTTTACCTTTGACAATGTTTTTTTTTTTTCTTACTTCCTTAAAATGAAGGTAAAATAGTCTAATATTTTAATAATTATTTTATAAATTATATCAACATTTTTTATTGATTAATAATAATTTATTTCAAACTCAACAACAACAATAATAATTATTATAAACTTTAATAAAAAATAATACGACATTTTTAATATTTTTTATAATGTATTTTGAATTTTGTAATATAACAAGTTAAATTGATTGATCAATTTAATTTATATTTTTTTTCTAAATAGTTTTTGATTATTTCTTAATATAGTTTCACCATTTTAAAAGTTTTTAATTTAGTCAATTTTTCTTAAAAATAGTCTTTTTGAAGTTTGGAATTGGGGGGTTTGGAGCTGCTGAAACTCATTTGCGTGGATATTGAAATTGAACTTATGCTCGAGGATAAGTTATCACTTTCTTCATTTGTTATATCAGACGATTACTTTCTCGTGTCTATTAATATTAATTTAATGAAAGAGATGACATTGACTTATTTTAAATAAAATTGACCTAAATTAAAAAGTTTAAATATAATAGAATTACATTAATAAAATGTTCAAATATAAAGGACAACAAAATATGTAGTCATATTGAAATGAGTTAAGTTTAACATTGGTATTTAATGTATTAAAATAATAATGTTTAGTTAGTTGTTAAAATTCAAAAGTAATAATTTGAATATCATAAAAAAATATTTTTCCCAAAATATTGACTAGCTATATGAAGTAATTCAGAAGTTACCAATAGCTTTGTAGTTGGTAAATTATTGAAACAAACAAGTGCTACATCTTTTTAAAGGATTAGTAGTAACCACGAGGCTTAATCATAAGTAGTTTTGTTGATAGCAAATAGCTAACTACAAACATTAGTTCCTTGCCCATGATTTGCTTAGGCAACAAATGCCTTTCTTTTTGTAATGCTGAAAAATAAATTATTTAGCCTCATAAATGTCAAAATTAATTGTATGATATTTTTCTTTCTCCCTCCTTGACGTTCACCAGTAACCTTATTAATGACAAATTTTCTAACTTATTCTTAGACTTCATTTGTTTCGTTAATGAAAACAAATTTAATGAAAATCAATATATGAAAAAACATGATTATCTATAAAATAGTATTTTTTTATTGTGGGAAGAACATCAACAAATCCTATATTTTACTGGCACACTTTTCCATCTTCTATTTCCACTACATAGTAATTTTAAAACACAAACTCATTAACAAATGAAATCTGAATTTTGATATTGACTACAGAATTTTGATCTCTTTTTTTGGAAATGGGAGACGAATCTTTTAGTAATATGAAAAAATAAAATTTGGAGAAATTAAGTTCTCTCGTGCATCTTTTCATTGACCTTCAAAATTCTAAATTTTTCGTTATTACTTTTTTTTTTTCTCAAAACCTAACATTTCATACGCAAATCCCATGTGCAATTCCCGCACTTTCTAGGATTTTTTATAATATTTTTTCATTTATCAATTTTCATTTGTTAAATTATTATTCTCTTAATAACATTAACATTAATATAACGAAAAGAAGCATATTATATCGTTTTAATAAAATCAAGGATTACATCGGAAAAAAAATCTCTCGAGGACTACATTATACTTTGACAAAAAAATTTGAGTCAAAAAATAATATTAAACCTGTTTTGAAATGAAATATTATCATACCTTCTTTAGCATGATGATATTATTATTTATCTCAAAACTAAAGTTGACGGTGACACGTCAGTTATTTGAATGGGCTTTGTGCATTTAGTAGGTCCATCAGTTATGGATTTGATTCGTCCATCGTGGGCTCATATTTATGAGACGGAACAGGTTCTGAATCTATTTGTCCATGTTTCCGATATAATAAGTTAAACTATATTAAAATTTTAATTAGAACAACTCGACAGTGAAAAAAAGTATTATTTCTCACAATCATTTTAAAAGGCGTACATAAAATTATTTCTAATTAATTTTAAAAGGCCTACATAGAAGGAAGCTAATCAATAAAAGTTCATTTCTGAATTTGGTGCCCCAAAGGTCTCTTTTAGTGGATGTGAATTTTAGAGGGAAAATGATAAAATAGTAAAATAATATTTTTCTTCTCGTTCCAGCTCATAATAAGAACATTCATAGAAGCAAACAACTGAAGTTCCAGTGGTTTCTCTTTCTTCATGAACTAGAAATTAATAAAATCAATAGAAACAAACATATCGATAGATAGTTATTAGCTATTGAATCCTTCAACTTTTGATTTTCGTGATTTCTCTCACGTGTATCATTAAGTCCTATAAACTCCAATGTTCCTTTAAGCGAAGGTAATTTTCTATAATATTATTAAATTTTGGCACTGCTGAAACCAATAAAAATCTTTAAAACAAAGATTTATTTAACTGACCAAACAATGATTTATTAATTCTAACAATTAGGGACGATATATGCAATGATCCATTGCAACCAAGTATGTCTTGGGGGCAACAATTGAAAATTCTCCTCGATAAATGTCTGAAAATCTGATACACGACTAGACTTTTCAATGTTTTCATCAATCGGAAAAGGAATCTGCAGAGGATGTTATAAAATAAATAACATCCAATTAATATTCACAGAAAATAGAATAAAAACTTAGGTGCAAGAACAAAGCCCACGCGCATGGGGTTCATTCATGATGCCAAATTAGTGTGTTCTGGTTCTGTACAAAGGCACATCGTGGTTACAAATCTTAAAAACTTATTAAGGCAATTATGGTTTAAAATTTGGCAAAACTTCATCCTTATTAATGTCTTGTCTAAAGTCTCACATCCAAACGATTTTCTTGTAGTGGTTTTTGAGAAAATATGAAAAAAAATGAAATAACTTTTCATAAATTAAAATCAGTGTATATACAATTTTTTTTGAAGAAATCGTGAAAAAATAATTCTAATTAATTATATAGGATGACAAATAGTTCTTTCGTTCTTCATGAATTTTGCCCAGTTCCCTTGTGTTTCTTGCACTTCTTGTTAGTTTTCATTTAATTAATTGATTAACAATGTGCTTTATCACATTATAGCTTTCGCTTTAAAAAAATACTTCTAGAAAAAAATTGTACATCAAACAATGCAAAAACTCAAGGTCAAGAAGAAAATTTAATTTAATTGTTTTTTTTTATCATTTTTGTTGGAGAATACCTTTTATAAAACTCATTGAAATATTGTTGAAAAACATTATCCTTCTTTTTATTATGATCTTTATTATAGTTATGAAATTATATAGTATCTTTTATGAGAGAGAAAAATGTTAACATTATTAAACAAATATATTATGCAATTGCATATTGTTAGTTTGACTTGTGAAAACTTCTTTTTACTTTTCCTTTTTTTTATGTAAAACTAATTACTTATTAGAGAACTATGTTAACATACGTACTTTTTAACGTTTGAGTATGCCCCGTGATTAAACCTTCAATTTTCGAGTAAACAAATGTTATGTCAAATTATGCATATTCACTTTGTTTAATATAGTTTTTAAAATATATATTTCTTTGTGTTTGTTCAATTAGATCATTAATTGAAATAAATATAAGGTTTCAGATAATAATAGATTGTCTAAATAAGGAATTGAATGTTTTTTTAAAGCAAGTATTGTGCTTAGAAAAAATCAGGTTTAAAACAAAATTTCTTATATAATAAATATATAAACATATCTACCTTCAATTCAACAAATTTTAAACATAAATAAAAATATCATATTGCGTTTCAATTTTATAAAACTCTGATAAAAGTGAATTTAGTAGCTTAAACAAATAATTCACTAATGTTCGTGAAATTCCGTATAAAGATTAATATAGATATTATATGTTTGGCCATATATTTAGTCGGCATAAAAATAACTAACATAAAAAGGTTAGTTATTATGTCAATTAAAGAAAAGTCTATCATAAAAAACTTCAAAAAATAACTTTTTTTTTGGTAATTTATGTTTGTTATAAACTCAATTAACATATGAAGTAACACTTTTAGGAAAAAAATATCTTTAGTGAGACTGTTATGTGTTTCTTCCTCGACATTGCTATCAAGATAAGTTGTCACTGCATTTTTTTTTATTTATTTATGAATTCATCCATTCTTATAATGTCTTGTATTTTTTTTCTTTATTAGCATATATATACTTAATTTCAGTAAATTAAAGTAGACGTACTTGCATCCATTTTTTATAATCTACTTATTCTCTTTCGGTGTACAAGATTTAATTTGAGATAATTGTTTTTTATGTTGTGCTCAAATCTTTTATGTATTTAGTTTTCAAAAAAATTGATCTTTTAAGTCCTATGTCATATTTAAAAATTGAAGCAAAATTTTAAAGAAACTGATTTTTATAATAGGCAAGAATCTAAGTGTCAATCTATATATTACATTAAATAGTTAAATAGAAGTGAGAAAATTAATAAATAACATAAAAGAATACTTACATTTTATTATTTTAAAATTTTGAGTTGAAGGCAATATTAGTTATGTATATATATTTTTCAGTTGAGATCCTTCTCTTTAAATTTTTTCATTAACTTCAGAAATTGACTAATATTTTTTTTTAGTTATTTTATTTACTTATCTTTACCTATAAAGAAATGTAAGGTGTTTATTAATGGTGGAAGCCATCAGGAAGCATAATGGAATAATGATCCGGTTAACAAAGTTTTCAATGAAAATGAAATATATAAAAATCATAGTTTTATAGTAACGATAATATTATTCCATATTAATCACACATCACATTTTTATCACATGAAAATGACAGACGCAATCAACAGGTATAAATTTTTTAAAACTAATAAAGACTAATTAAAAGTAGCTAAATTAACAAAAAAAAAACTTAAAACTTAGTAAAATCATCAGGTAATATAAATTATATAAGAAATTGCAATTATTATTTAATTTAGGAAAGACATTTTAAACAAATGAAATAACTTAATAACCTATTAAAAATTTGGATTGAGTTAGATGTGAAATGAGTTTGAGTTAGAAGTGAAATTAGTTGGTGGATAGGATGACAGGTTGTTACAGTCATTTTATTGAAAAAAAAATCTTTTAACTTTTTATACAACCAAAATTCTAAACAAAATAATCTCACTTATTTTTTTTTTCTAAACAGTTGATAGTATCGTTAAACAGATATAAATGTTTTGAGAGTTAATGATATTATTAAATACATCTCTTTATAGTTCTATTTATTTTGTAGTCCGCATTTATATTTATAAACAATATCACATGCGGATTTCTAACTTTAAATTTCATAGTTGGTTAAATCCAATATCTACCATGAGTTTTTCTTTTTTGAACTTCTAAAATTCTAACCTTGTTACTTTTTTTTATTATTACATTAATTGGAAAATACATTCTACGGTAATGTATTCAACATCTATTGAACATGTAAAACATGAACAAAAAATTGGTTCGCTATGTACCGAGTAAGTTTAATTTTTACAAATTTGATTACGTAAAGAATTTATATAGTAGTTTTTCTTTTATTCAAGAATAATAAAGATGGTTGTTTTTATTATAATGAATAGTTAAATATTGTGGATATGTTTGGACAATTTAAAAAAAAAAATACTTTTAAGAGATAAAAATAAGAAGAAGAAAATGAAATGAACTTTTTTTATAGAAATTATTTTTTTACATAATTTGTTTTATATAAATTTTATTATATGACTTTTATTTTGTTTTAAATTTCTGCATAAATTATTTTATGAAAAATTTATTTTCTTATTTTAAAATGATTATTCGTATATATTGAGAATTTATATTGATTTGAATAATCTGTTCCACTCTCGTCCAAAAGTAAAGTTCTCATAACTAAGTAGGTCACTTATAGGCATACGCATATTTTCTATCTAGACTAATATAAAGTAAAATAAATATGCATTTTTCTAATTCCTAAAATTAATACAGTTTAGTTAGTTATAAATAAAAAAAAACTTAAAAAATCAAATAATAGAAAACGTTAAGAAAACATGTAAGTTGTGGAGAAGTAAAAGCCCCCAAGTAATGTTCAATCATAAACCATTAAAAAAATAGAAACTTTAAAATTTTCATGTAATGATTTTAGTGAAATAACTTTAACACGCGTCATTATTTTTAAAATTGATTGTGGTATATTAATCCTCAAGGGTTTGTTTAGTGTGGAGGTTTAAAGTATTTAAAAAAGCATGTTTCAAATTTGTCACCATTATAAAAAAATTAGGAATTCTTTTCATTTGTGAAATAAATATTTGAATATAATAACTAATCAGCAACATTAAGTTTTGTATAAAGATAAAATAAATAAAAACAGAGAAAACACGCAGGTAAAAAAAGAAGAAGAGAAATAAGTAAAAATATATAGCAAATATTTTCTTTTAATATACAAATATATATATATATATATATATATATATATATATATATATATATATATATATATATTGTAATGAGTTATTTAAAATACATTAAGTTATTTATTGAATAACGTTACACTAAATTAAAGTTATTTAGAGAATTTTTAGCTACCAAATGAAATGGTTATTAATTGTGACCAAAAATATGAATTTAGTGACCAATTAAGTCAATATAATTGGTATCTAACATTAGCTACCAAGGTTTTAGTAACCTACACCATTAGATTCTAATTTGGTCTCTAACTTAATCTAAATTTGTAGTTATTTAGTAACTAAATTCTAATTTGGTGGCTATTTTAGTCACAACTAGCAACTATTTCATTTGATAGCTAAAAATTGGTCTCTAAATAGTTTTTTTCTTATAATGTTAATATAGTTATTCTTTATCTTAATATTTATTTTTTAAAATAATCTAATCATAATCCAAACTCGGCTCATCTTTTATGAATCAAACGAGATAGTTAAGTATCAAGGTTTTCATAGGATATTCATAGAATCACTCAATCATGACTTTTTTTCCATTTTGGTGTACTTTTTAATTTTAATTCTCAAAATGGGCAAAAAAATTTATTTACTAAAATGGGCAAATTCTGTCAGCTAGATAGATATAATTTTAAACTGGTCAACATAAAAGACGTGCTGACGATTTTAATTAATGATATTAATTAAAATCATGTAATCATTTTTTAATTATTTGATATTATGATTATTAGGTTTAACAATTAATAAAATAATAATAATTATTATATAATAATAATTAATAAATAATTTTTTAATTATTTAACACTATGTTTATTACTTTAACAATTAACAAAAAAATTAATAATAATAATTAACAAAACTGTAATAAAAAAATTAAGACATACAAATTTATTTTAAATTAAAACGAAATAACATAATGATAATAATAATAATAATTCATATGAATTTAATAATAATAATAATTTTTTTTAAATTAAAATAAAATAACATAATAATAATAATAATTAATAATAAGTGAATTCAATAATAATAATAATTATTTTTTAAATTAAATTTGTATGAAATTATTCTTATTATTATCATTATGTTATTTTATTTTAATTTAAAATAAATTTGTATTTTTTAATATTCATGTTATAGCTTTGTTAATTATTATTATATAATAATAATTATTATTATTTATTTTGTTAATTGTTAAACTTAAGAATCATAGTATCAAATATTAAAAAATGATTGAAGAGAGAGAAAAACAATTTTAATTAATATCATTAGTTAAAATCGCCAACATGTTACTTCTATTTTGACCAATTTAAAATTATGCCTATCTAGATGACATAATTTGATCATTTTAGTAAAAGAAAAAAAAAATTCTACCCATATTAGAAATTAAAATTGAAAAGTACGCTAAAATGAAAAAAAACCCCTTAATCACCGATGAGGTTCTCAGATTGTTAGTGAGATTCACACCAAGTGGATATAGTTTCGATCCTTATCAAATGAACTACCTAAAATTGTGTTGTTTTTTTTGTTCTGTTTATGTAAACATGTATAGGCGAATTATTTAGTAAAACACAACAAAGTGAAATCAAACACCCTAATATGCCTTGAAACTAATAAATTGGAGCCATGATTACCTAGAACATCACTTCAAAGTAACAGCGCATGTAAGGTGGTTGTAGTTGCCAACACAACATTCATTCAATCATAACCATCCCTTAAAATATTATCACCATTTTTATTTTTTCTCTGTTTAAACAATGGAGTTATGGCTGGGGTGGTCCCCCTCTCTCTACCCTCAATAAATTCCTGCTGTTTTTTGGTTAATAAGCAGAGTTTAATGGGTTTAAAATAGGTACAGTCAACAATCATATCACACAAAAACCAGCATATTAAACTCACGAAAGCAACTATTTCCTTCAGAACTTCAGAGTTGTGTTGCAAAATGTTACGTGGGGATATCACGAAATCAGTAGTAGTACACAGAATATTAATTAGAAACCCTATATATATATATATATATATTCCATTTGAATCTAATTATTTGAAAATGATCGTACAGAATATGAAGAAAATGAAAAGGGTTGTGTGACTAGGAGTTTACTCTATATGGTTGCAAAGTCACTGTCTAGAAGATGGAAAGAAGAAAAGCAAAAAGAAAATGAGAGCAGAAGAAGTAGAAGGCTAAAGAGAGAGATATGGAATGATCTTTGTGATGTATCTTTGGAGATACGGGTAGAAAATTAGAGCAAGAAGATGATTACCCGTAAGACTAGGGAGTGTACCACTGCGGCTGTGAGGTCTCTTTAGCTAGGTCACACTCCCTTATGAGGTAAGCATAGAGAGAGATAGATAGAGATGAAGGACTTGGAAAATCAAGTGTTGCATATACAAAGGTAAATCAAAGAGAAGAATGTGACCATTGCCATGTAAATGCATGATAAGGAAAGGCAAATCTCATGATGGCGGTGTCAAAATCAAACAAATTATGCAATCTGAAAAAGTTGAAACATAGAGACACGTACACGAAGGATTGAATAACGTTCAAATCAGTAGTATATTGTTTCCAATGTTTTTGTTTTGTATCAAACATCAAATGAACCAGACTGTTACAACAGAATGAGTTCAGAAAGGAAAGATTGAATAGTTCCATCCACACTAGTTTCCCTGATTGGTTCGTTTTTATGTAAACCTTGTACAATGGTACTATTTTACTGTAGACTTATATGCACGAGAGGGAACCCAAAAAGCACTGCTAACTTCTTCTCTTTTCATTTCCCTACCTACATGCCTTTATTATTATTATTTTTAATTTTGGAGTTATATATCTATAAGTATAATGTCCCAACACAAGCATATGTACGCACCCACATGGCATGACATGACCCATTTGATTAGTAAATCAAATTATGAACATGAGTTTTTTGTGGATAATTTATTTTATTTATTCATTTATTGGAGAGTGGTGGTGGTTCTAGAAATCTACAATATTCAGTGCTCTCTCTCACTCACTTTCAAAGGGTTGGGTTACAAGCAAATGACATAAAACGATGAATGAGGAAACCCAGGTTTCGAGTTCTCATCTCAGCCTAATATAAATACAGAAAAAACTCCACAAAATGTGATATCTCTTACATTTAATACCAAACCAACAATTAACTTTCTGGGGGCCTAAGGACATGTACCACAGTTAATTTCATTCATTATTTACCTTCACTGTTATATATATCCATATAAATAAATGCTAGTTCTTCTTCTTCTTCTTCTTCTTCTTCTTCTTCTTCTTCTTCTTATTTTACTAATAAAATGTTCGGTTAGGTGGAGGAAAATAGTGGGGATAAAAATAAAAGAATTATTTAATTTTTATAAAGTACAAAACTATAAACAAATAGATAGCTTTTTAAAAACTACATAATTTTAACTTTCTACATAAGGTAAGTAAACATAAAAATATGTAAAAAATAATACAAAGAGTTTTACTATGTCCTTAAAAATAATTTCTTCTTTCCTCTCCAAACTAAAATATTAGTTCTCACCTTGGTCCTTTTCCTTCCACTCAACAATTGGAGAGTCTTTTCTTCTCATCACATCTAATTAGTGAAAACTAATACTTCTTTCATTTCAAAATAATATTTTTTAAAAGTTTTAATACACTGATTAAAAACATTAAATTACAATACATTTTTTAAACAAATATTTTTTCACAATTATTATAATATTTGTTTGTATTGTATTAATTAATCTTAACTATATGTAAGAATATTCTTAAAAAACTTAGAAACTACTATTTCCGTTTTAGAGTAATTGTAATTTTTTTTTTATAAAAAATTCAAACCAATTGGTATTCGCAACTTTTGATGCAATACATTTTTTTCCTAATTTGTTCCAAAATGAATTCTATTATTTTACTGTGCGATTAAGAATGATTTTTTATTAGTTTTTTTAGAAAAACAAATTATTTAGCTAACATCAAACTCACCTTTTGTTCAACGGAACAGATTTAAAAAAAAAAAAAAAAAA
>Ga0209700_105489_pt1 | contig 21326 bp, 12 predicted proteins | sample SiratroredBW_FD_187528 | JGI IMG/M metagenome (GOLD analysis project Ga0209700, IMG submission 187528) | Root nodule microbial communities of legume samples collected from California, USA - Siratro red BW (SPAdes) (version 2) | ecosystem: Host-associated > Plants > Roots > Nodule | place: USA... | reverse complement strand
ACGTACCACTTCTTCCATCCTCACTAAATGACAAATCTAATGACTTGTCTTCGGATGAAGAAGGATCAGTTTCATTCAAAAGGCGCTCTATCCGCTCTGCCACATTCGGTGGAACTCTAAGTATGAATTGCTCCTCCATGACTAAAAACATTAGGACATGTTTGAAAACATTAAAATGTAAAATGACTTGATTTAAAAAACACATAATAGAATTGAATTGATTTAGAAATCAACTCTTTAGAAATCATCACCCGACAAAATCAAGGACAGCGTTGAACTTAAATAAAAAACAACGTAGAAATATTATCAACAAATTGGATGAGTTCATGGGATCGAAGCCCTCAATCTGTTTAACTTGAATTAACTAGGGGCAAAAAGAGGACACTTGTTTAGGGCAATCCTACGGATTATTTAGACACATAATATTAACCCTAGTTCTCTTCTCTCCTGTGACCAAGGTAGTCAAACTCAAGATTCTATTCTGACCCAATAGTGATCACAGAATCATAAAGCATGAAATTGTAACTATGTAACTTAAGATTCAAAATATATATATATATATATATATATATATATATATATATATGTAAATTTTTATATATGCATGTATAAAAGGAGAACAAATCAAACCATTGCAGCAAACATCAAATACATAATCAAGCTTAAATTCATAATTGTAGATTCATAAACATAAGAAAGTCAACAACTAAAACTATAAATGACACACAATGAAACAAAACAGCTGCACTAGTGCTCAGTGTCTTTTCTCCAGGCAAGTCTTCTGCATTTAATTTTGGAGGGTACACTTCCTTCTCAGTCATATGTTTAACATCATTACACTCCAACTGCAGAGGCTCAGAGTGCATTACTGCCACCTCTCCAATGGTAGTGGTTACCTTCACATAAGCTTACCAACTATCTAGAAGCAGGAAGAAGCTTAAGGACCTGTACGTAGGTACACATTTAGAAATAATCGTAAAACTTCTAAAGGCATATTTAGTCACCCCATCAAGCAAGGTAAACACAAATGCATCTTTGCTTTCTTCTATACTGCGGCAGACCAATTGAAATCAGCATCAACAAAATCGATTAATGCAGCTCCAATCAGCACTACTCCAAGAGGAGAACACATCAAAACTACTGTATACATAAGAATTCCACATATATAACTTCAAGGTAGCACTGAGGTACTTGACAGCCTCCAGCATAAATAGAAACCAGTAGCATTGAACGGTCACTTGAATCCTTGAAGTTCTCCCAGTACCAAATCCGACTATACTGGACAACACCAATAAACACTCCAACCTATGTTGAAAGCAATAAATCACTCAATCAAATGAATCCCTTATGATATAAATATAGCATATATGTTGGTCCTAGTGTCCATGAAGGACAGGCCTACCTTAAATTGCAGTTCTGCATTTGACTCCTCCAAGAACTGGAACTTACCAGAAGGAAATAATCAAAAACTGTATATCTTCTGCACCTTCGTAGATTCCTCTAGATCAAATTACAATCCTTACCTTCGTTAACTAGGTAACTTGACAGTGGACTATGGACTCACTGCCAAAAAAAAGCATCAAGACTACGCCAGGGACTAGGTTATTAATATTCATAAACAAAATTGCTGGAGAGCAGCAAGATTATCCCTTCTACCAACCAAAACAAACAAAGGCTGGAAGAAAAAAGGAGGAAAGATTTGTACAGATGGTAGTAACTAGTAATCACAATCCGCTGAGCAATGAAATTAGCACTAGGCTAGCCTTTTCAATGTTCCTAAACTGGCACGGAAACAAATGGATAGGTCCTGTGAATAAGGAAAAAGGGTTATCCCCACTCCCATGCATTAGAAGCTCTGACAACATCGAAATTGGCTCCAAGCTCCAAAGATTTTGCCCACAGTTGATGGAGAACATAGACAAATAATGAAAGGGGGCAATGCAGATATATACTTATTGGGTCATATTTCCCTTTAAAAGTTTAGTCGTATCGTACCCATGCATAACCAGGGGTTGAAATATAAACGAATCACAATCATAACCAGTTCACGGTTTGTCCAATTGAACACTAATTTTAAAACACTACAGAAAAATGGACTATTGACAGAGTTTAGTTTAAGCTCCTCCAACAATTCCACATAATAATACGAAGATATGGATCGCCACGCATAAATGAACCATAAAGAACAATGATAATCATAATTTTAACTAGAAAATCCAAAAATTAACAAGGACCACGCGAAAGGAAGAACTAAACAAGGTACAGTTCAATTTGAACTCAACCGAATCGTTACACCAACGTTTGAATGGAGGCCTCATTTCCTGAATTAACTATGATAATTCAACCTATTGAAACCCAACGGTTCCTCAAATTCCATCAAACCAAACAAAACCTTGAAATTCACGGGGCATCCAATTGTGCAGCTCCGTACAACTAAAGAAAATCTTCTAAACGCAGAAAAAACAAAAAAATTTGCACAGAATTCACACAAACATGTAGATCTAAAAATTGCGGAGAATTATAACACCGGAGAACGTAAAATGCAGCACCAACGGAAACAACTGTCTTCGCCTACAAAACGGCGAAGAAATTTAGAACACGAAAAAACACAGTTACGTTGCCTAACAGAGAATAAAGAAAACGCGGATATTGTTATTAAAATTATTCACAGAATCGTCACAGAAAATAAACTAACGGCATTCACAGAAGAACAAGGAACTTTCGACTCGACGGCGACGTGATCGGCGATTGGGTTGGTTTAGTCGGAGCTCCGTTACGAATCTTCTGCGAAACTTTCTTTTCTTCGGAGTGCGAAGGGAAATGGAACGACGTCGAATTTATAGGCTCGCGCGTGGTGAGGTTCTGCATTCGGATTCGACGGGTTTAACCTTGTGTGAGTTAAAGAATGCTAAAGAAAAAGAAAATAAATAAAATCAAATGAAAAAAAAAATGCCATACAAGAGTCATAAATCCAAACTAAGAAAATTCAAATAATGTTTCTTTTGTTTTTAACTATTTGTTAGGTAAAATTCACCACTTTTACATATAATCTTTTTATATAATCATGTGTAGTAAACACGGTAAATAATCTCAAGACATTAATAATCATTTATGAAAAGTTAATAGTCATTTCATTAATATTACAACATTATCAATTATATATTAACAAATTATATATGATTATATTTATTTTTTGAGTAATGTATAAAACAACATAATATATAGAGTAAATTAGATTTTTTTTTTTTTACACTACGTGAAAAAAAAAAAGATAAAAAAGTACACCGTATTCCACGAATGTATGAAGCATGAAATTAAGGGACGATTTTATGCTAATTTTGAGACTTTTTTTTCTAAAGAGAACATGTTACAATATTTTAAAAAATTGTGTAACTTAAATTTTATAAATAAAAAATTCATTTAAAGAAAATAGATGAGTTCTACTATTCCAAAAATTTAACATTAATTAGAAATTAAGATTCGTGGAAGTTTATATACAATTTTTTTATGTAGGTAGAAATAAAAAAAATTAGGTTAAGTATTTAGAATTTATTTTTTTATCTCCAAAATTTTTAATATTTTTTGACAATTAAGATTAATAATAATTTATATTATAATTGTGTCTAATGTAGATATATTTTAAAATGTTAAGATGTACTTGAGTAAAAATATGTATAGATTATGACGCTATCAAGATATTTTAATAAATATCAAAGAAAACTTTAATGTAATGCATAAGATCAAGATATTTCCAGTCAAGATGATAAATAAGTTGAGACGTGTTTGATTTGTGACAAATATTTGTCTAATACTTAAAATGACTAATAAGTTTAATTATGATTGATAATCATATTAAATCTAGTTCTACTCTCTCCAAATACAAATATTAATTTAAGTGTAGGAGATACTCAATCATGAGAGAGAGAAAATCTTGGTATTATACCGACATACCAATCTGTCCAAAATCCAAAGACTTGACTCATCTTATCAAAAGCCAAAGACTATCACACAAGATTTCTAAAAAAACTTAAAAAAAAATCATAACTTTAATAAAAGAGTGACATCTTCTTTTAAATAAAAGTTAAACCTTTGTCGAAAACTTAAAAGACATTTACTTGAAGTAATGTTAATCAGAATAAAAAGAGAAGACATCTTCCTAATAAGAAAAATCAGTAATAATGAGTGTTTAATAATCAACTTATAATAATTTAAATAAAACTTTTATTTTAATAAATGTAAGTTAAGAAGTATAAACTTTAAAAAAAAAAAAAGTTTTTCAATTTTAAATATTATTTATATCTTCTTACTCTCTCGATCTTTCTCCTTGCTCTCTATCCATTGTTTCTTTATTTTCTTTTTTTTCAAATCGTCACTTTCTTATGCTAAAAGAAATGGAAAATAACATTAAACAATTTTCCTTTTAATTTTTAAATTTGTTATTTTAAGTTTTAGATGTAAAATAATCCTATGCGAAACAGAAAAGGTTGAGTCAAAAATCTTATCCTACTTGATAAGGCTGTCTTGATCTTTCGACAACTTTGTTTCAATATTATAGTATTAATGTAAAATCAAGCTTAATAATTGCTTTAGATACACTAGTTCATGTGATGGAAAGAAAAGTGCATCGGAAAAAGGTAGGTTCCCTAGAGAATAAAACCTAATCGAAAAAAGGTTAAATATGTTTTTATTATTTTTGAATTTTTTTAGCATAGTATTAATCTAAAAAGAAAAGTTTTTCTTTTTTTCCATTAAATTCATATTCAGATTCAGAGAGTAAAAATGTGACATAAGAAGCATTGGATAATTCTATTTTCGAAGATTATTTTTGGTAAACACTAATATCAGTTTATTTTTATCTAGATCGTACGACTTGAATTCTTCTAGAAGCTTTATCCTATCGTTATCAACTAATTTGTTAAGATGAAATTTGATAAAGAAGCAGATATTTTCTACTAATATACATAAATATGATATTTATGTATTATAAAAGATTTAAATTAATCTATTAAATATGTTTGTTTTCGTAAATGAAAAGTATACGTAAAATGATTGTGTTTATCAAATGAAGAACATAACAAATAACAAATAGCATCTGTGTTTATTCAGTCACATAATTTATATATATTAGACTAAATTTTATACTTTTGTTTATAAAAATTTAATGCTCATAAAATATTATTATAATAAATATTATTTTAGACAACACTAAATAAAATCAAAGTACAAAAGTGTTACTTAAACATATTAAAAGTGATCATTTTATGAGTGTAGATTAAAGACTATTAAAAGTCACGTTTAAGTTATATTTTTTATATGTTACTTTTAAAATATATGCTAAAAAACAAAAATTGTGGTCTTAAATTTAAAAATAAAAAATAAAAATCCGCACAAACATATTTGCTTATTTCCTCTCTTTCAAAAACATAATTTTGCTTTTTCCCTCTGTCGTCAAAATAGAAACTAAGTTCATTAAAGTTAGAACCGTTCCATGAGGTTCTCGTGTCGACTCTCCTTCTCACTCGTACATTCTCGTTGGTTCGTCGATGTTCCTTCACCGTCTATCATCGGATTCTTCAGTCCACCATATCAATTCATTGTTGTCATCGATCTAAATCGTTGCGTGTCATCTTCCACCTTTTCACGATCTGTCGTTCTATCCCTCGTCTGTCTTGCTTTTTCATGTATGTAATTTTTGATTTTTCTTTTGGTTAGGTTATGTATTGTTTATAAATTATCTTTCAAATCACTAACAAAAAATTGTTTGTCTTAATAGAGAATATGATGAAATTTTAAATGGGAAGACTGAAAAAAGAAAGTGGATTAAGCCCAAGAACCAAAGTCACGATTTTAGTGAATAATTCAAAGATATGGCAATGAAAGATAAGGTACCACAAAGACTTAAACAATTATATGGTGGTTCAAGAAGTATTGCAAAGAGATTTTCAGGTTACCTCATTGTTATCGCACAGGACCGGTTGACTCTAGTAACAACAATATCTCCTCATGCTGATTCCCTGATTGCTCCAAGATCTGCTCCTTAGCGTACCGAATGCTCTGAAATTCACCGTCCCGGGAGGGGGGTCCTGCAGACACTCCGACGCTCAAGTCAATTTAGGGTTAGAGTGTGCAGGAATAAAGATCAGAGTTTAGAGATACCTGGCTTGAGATGATTGAGCCTGTATTTATAAGTGTGGTAGTGGGCTTGATGAATTTGGGCCCATTTTCTCCTGTCACGGTTTTGGTAACAGAATAATAACAGGAATTAATTACAAGATATTCAATTACACTTTTGCCCTTACTTGGCTTTATATGCCACGCGTAGTCCATCAAGACCACTTATCGGTCGGTCCATAGTTACCGGTCGGCCGTACAGTACATAGGGCCCCTAGTCCTTGAGGATACGAAGTGGCCGAAAAGGATTTATGAAACGTGACCGAACGTGCAATTTAGGTGTCCGATGAATCATTTATGCCGACCGTATCAACTGAGTCGTTTCGCGCCTCTTCGATGTCTGTGCGTGAACTGACAGGCTCTTCAATCACGGCCGTTGAAATTGAAGAGATCGTGCGTACGAGAATTGGCCACGTCACCGCAAAAATCGGCTATAAATAGCCCCAACGTCCCGTCATTTTCTGTCGTTGTCATTTCCTAAGTCGAGTAGCTCCGCCAAGTCTTCGGTCGTCTATTGCTATCTTTCAAGGTAACCATGGCTTTCTACTCTTTGCATTCTTATTCCTCTTCTGATTCTTCTAGCGGTCGGTCTGTTTCGGATGATCATAGAAACATTGCCGAGCAGGGGGTTAGTCCGATTAGGGCGTCATTAGGTAGTACATCTGACGTGGGTAGCAGTTCGTCCGATAGGAACGAGAGGGTGAGGTTAGACAGACCGGAAGCAGAACACCTGGTGGTAGAGTCTCTGGCTTCTAGTAATAATGTCGATACTGATGACGACTGGGTGGTCCAGGACGTGAGGTCTGCATACTCTAGGTTTTTGACCCCTGCTTCCCTTAGGGCATTAGTGGATGTTCAGGATATTGTAGATTCTTCTATACCGGACGGCGCCTTTTCGTTGCGCCGGTGTTTGTCGACCGACCGTGTATTCCACGGTCGGAGTTCATTTCCAGTTGACTTCTTTTTCATGTATGCTCGAGTGATGAACGATTCTTGTATTGTAATTCCTTTTGATGACTTCTGTTCGGACGTCCTTCGTTTCCTAAATATTTCCCCCACCCAGTTGCACCCCAATGGTTGGGCATACCTCAAGGCATTCCAGTTTGTGTGTTCCGCCCTGGCCATTACTCCTACCATTCCGTTGTTCTTTACTCACTACTCCACCCGGCCGGGTAACAAGGTAGGATGGCTATCTCTCATTAGGCAATCTCGAAACTGTTTGTTTAAGCCGTACTCGTCCTCGTACAAACATTTCAAAGATACCTTTGTTAAGATCGCTTTCGGAGAGGTCGGCAGGGAGAACATTTTTTACGGGGAGGAGCCCAAGTTTCCCTTATATTGGACTAGATCCCCTGTTCGTGTTGCGCCTTGGTCGCGGTCGGGATTATCGGCAGAGGATACCTCGGCACTTGCTCTGCTTGATAGCTTACCTAGGGGTATCCCTGCCCGAGATATTCTCAACACCTATTGGTGTGAAAACCCGAACGGCGCAGTGTTCGGTACGTTCTTCCCTTTTGCCTTATCATTTTACCTTATCATCAGCACCAGCTGGGGAGAGCAGCAAGCGGGCTGCCAAGGATAAGGGGAAATCTGTTCCCCGAATGCCCGATCCTCCGCAGAACGTTGAGCTGTTGGCCACAGTCCCCCCTCCTACTGTCGGACAACCCGGTCCTTCAGAAAAGAAAAAGTCGAAGCGAGAGTCTGATCAGTCATCCTCTCAACGGTCGCCCAAGCGCTTAAAGGAGGCAGCCATCGATCACGAGAAAAGTTCTACTTGTAACTTTCTCAATAAAAAGATAATGGTGGCCGACCGTGTAGTCATCGGTCTGAACGACTACGAGAAGAACCAATTCATGTCCGCCACCCGCAAAGAGTTGAGAGATGCCCTTCACGAAATGAATGCCCGGGCTCTCTTGCTTAGCCGGGTTACGGGAGAGAAGTTGCTGAAAGATGACACGGCGGCCGTGGAAAGCTTGATGGACGAGCTTGCCGAAGTGTCAACATCGCTGAAAGTTGCCCAGGCTGATAATGAGCGGGTAAAGAGAGAAAATTTAAGCCTGAGGAAACTGGTGGAGGACTTGGGAGGGGAGAATCGGGCGTTAAAAGAGCAGTGCCTGACGGCCGCGGAGAAGGAGAAGGTTGCGGCCGACCAGATAGACCACTTGAGCGAAGATGTTGCGAATTTAACCGATAAGATTACCAGACTAACCCTCGAGCTGGAGGAGGAGCGGCTGCAGCACAAGAAGGCCGAGGAAAACTTGGTTGAGTTCAAGGGCTTCATCCTTGAACAACACAACCTAGGATTCATGCGTGCCGTAAGGCAGGCGGCCTACTTCTACCAAGTTTCGGTCGACGAAGAAAAGTTTGATAACAGAAAAGACATCTATCGCGGTGAGCTGGTGTCCGCCATGGATGTGCCGGATGAGGAAGATGAGGTCGGCGAGCATTTGGGAGGGGATCAGTCGGCCCCTGAAGTTATACTTTCTGATTAAATGTTTTATATATGTACTTCGGAGGCCAGTGTGCGGCCGTCCGTTTTTGACAAACGTGTAAATACAAGAATTAATGATATCGACCCTTTTGCTTGTTATTGGCTTGTTAATCGCGTGATTGTTTGCATTGACTAGTATGTCGTTTAGTGTATGTGTCGCTCATAAAATCCGAACGCTAAATTGATTTAAATACGACTGTCGGCCGACCGCAACATGTGGATCGTGATTTGTGCCTCCAACGGGAGCAACTTTTTGATCGGCCCTGACGATTGGTGATCGAAGGCCTCGTGGTGAGCCGGGAGTACCTTGAACGAAGCCACTTTTCGGTCGGCCAGTTCAATTGCGAATGGTCTAATGGCGAGCCAAGAGCACCTTGAGCGAGGCTACTTTTCGGTCGGCCAGTTGATCGCGAATTGAGGTCTCATGGTAAGCCAAGAGCACTTTAGAGCGTGGCCACCTTTCAGTCGCCAGTTTGATCGCGAATGGTGGTCTCATGGTAAGCTAAGAGTACCTTGAATGAGGCCACCTTTAGGTCGGCCAGTTGATTGCGAATTGAGGTCGCATGGTAAGCCAAGAGCACCTTTGAGCGTGGCCACCTTTCGGTCGGCCAGTTTGATCGTGAATGGAGGTCTCATGATAAGTCAGGAGTACCTTGAATGAGGCCACCTTTCGGTCGGTCAGTTTGATCGCAAATGGTCTCATGGTAAGCCAAGAGCACCTTTGAGTGTGGCCACCTTTCGGTCGGCCAGTTTGATCGCGAATTGAGGTCTCATGGTAAGCCAATATCACCTTTGAGCGTGGCCACCTTTCGGTCGGCCAGTTTGATTGCGAATGGAGGTCTCATGGTAAGCCAAGAGCACCTTTGAGCGTGGCCACCTTTCGGTCGGCCAGTTTGATCGCGAATGGTCTCATGGTAAGCCAAGAGCACCTTTGAGCGTGACCACTTTTCGGTCGGTCAGTTCGATCGTGAATGGTCTAATGGCGAGCCAACAACACCTCCATTCGAGGCTACTTTTCGGTCGGCCAGTTGATCGCGAATTGAGGTCTCATGGTAAGCCAAAAACACCTTTGAGCGTGGCCACCTTTCATTCGGCCAGTTTGATCGCAAATGGAGGTCTCATGATAAGTCAGGAGTACCTTGAATGAGGCCACCTTTCGGTCGGTCAGTTTGATCGCAAATGGTCTCATGGTAAGCCAAGAGAACCTTTGAGTGTGGCCACCTTTCGGTCGGCTGCATGGGATGTAAAACCTGTGCGGAATGTAAAAGAAAACTGCAATTCTTATTGCGTGCGGTGCCTCGTTAAAACCTCCTTGGTCACAACCCTCCTTAGGGAGAAAATGTCATAGGTAGGAAAGAGTACACCGTTGAAAAAGTTAACCAATACACATAAGTCTGAATAATAAAAACAAAATCAAACCAATTTGTGACTTTAATTGAAATAAAATTTGAGGTGGTCTGCATTTCAGGTATTGGGAATCTGCTCCCCATCCAGCTGTTCCAGCCTAACCGCTTCTTTGCCTAACACCTAGCCGACTCTGTAGGGGCCTTTCCAGTTGGCCGCGAACTTTCCATCCGTCTGATTCTTCCTGGCATCGTCAGTTATTCTCCAAACGAGGTCGCCCTGCTGAAAATTCCTCGGATTTACCTTAGCATTATACCTGCGAGCTACCCTTTGCTTACAGACTGCTTCCTTTATTCTTGCCTTCTCCCTGAGTTCATCAAGGAGATCTAACTCGGTTTTCATGCATTCATTGTTCAGTGAAAGGTTTCTCAGTTGTCTCCTTATTGTGGCTTCTCCTATCTCGACCGGCAACATGGTGTACGTCTCGTAAGTGAGATTATATGGGGACTCCCCTGTAGATGTCTGCGGCGTGCAGTGATACGCCCATAAGACTTCGAGTAACTCATCAGCCCATTTTCCTTTGGCAGCTCCTAACCTTTTCTTCAGCTGGGACAAGATTACCTTGTTGGCGGCCTCCGCCTGACCATTCGTCTGTGGGTGCTCCACCGAACTGGTTATGTGTTTGACCCCTAGCTCAGCGAAGAAGGCTTCTAGCTTTCGGTCCACAAACTATCGGCCGTTGTCAATGATGACCGTATGAGGAACGCCGAACCTGCAAATTAGCTTCCACGTGAAGTTTTGAACATTGGCGGCCGTGATCTTGGCCAGGGGTTCGGCCTCTATCCATTTTGTGAAATAGTCCACTGCCACAATTAAGAATCGTCGTTGTCCGGTTGCCGGTGGAAAAGGACCTAGGATATCCATTCCCCATTTGGCGAAAGGCCAGGGAGCACTTATGATCTGCAAGTCGGTTGGCGGTTGACAGATAAGCGGTCCGTTTTCTTGACAACTTTTGCACTTTTTCACGTATTCGGCGCAATCCTGGCAGACGGTCGGCCAGTAGTATCAGGCCCGGACTATTCTGGCAGCTAAAGTCTTATGACCGGAGTGCATGCCACAAATTCCGTTGTGTAACTCGTTCATCACATACTCGGACTGCTCTTTCCCTAGGCACTTTAGAAGTGGGGTTGTGAAGCCTCGTTTATATAGGTCGTCGGCTATGAGGACATATCGGACGGCTTTCTTGGCCAACACCTTATCTGTCACAGCCTCCCCTGTCAGCAGTGTTTTCAGGGTTTGGATAATGGGCGACCGCCAGTCTTCCGTCATCTCGATGTTCATGCAATCTTCTTCCGATACGGTTGGGTTGCTCAGGGTGAGTTGAATGACAGTGTCGAATCTGCCTTTCCTTTTGCCTAGTGCAAGTTTAGACAATGCATCTGCCCTTCCGTTTTTGCTCCTAGGCACATACTGGACCTCTGCATGTTGGAATTTGGAGAGGAGGGTAGACACCTTTTAATAGTACCTTGTTAATAGCGGATCCTTTACCTGAAAAGTCTCGTTGATCTGACCGACCATCAATTGGGAGTCGGTTAAACATTTCAGTTGCTTGACTCCGATGTCTCCTGCTAGGTTTAATCCAGCTATGAGGGCCTCGTATTCAGCTTGATTGTTAGATGCCTTGAAGTTGAAGTGCAACGATTGCTCCACTTTCAGCCCGCTCGGGCTTTTCAAAACGACTTCCGCTCCACACTGCTTACTGTTGGACGAACAATCCACATACAACGTCCATACAACTTGCTGCTCCGGTGTTTTGAGTTCTAACACAAAGTCGACCAGGCATTGCGCCTTAATGGGCCCTCTCGGTTTGAACTTCAATCCGAACTCTAAGAGCTCGACCGACCACGATATCATTCGTCCGGCCAGCTCAGGCCTCAAAAGGATCTTCCCCACAGGATAATCGGTCTTCACTGTCACTGGGTGACTCTGAAAATATGGTCGAAGTCTTCTAGCGGCATACACGACCGCCAACGCTGCCTTTTCTATTAGCTGATATCTGGTCTCTGCATCTTGCAAGGCCCGTCCTACAAAATAAATCGGTTTTCGGTCACCATCGTTGCTAGGTCAATCTCGGCCCCACGGTGGGCTCCAAAATGTTATCGCACAGGACCGGTTGACTCTAGCAACAACAATATCTCCTTGTGCTGATTCCCTGACTGCTCCAAGATCTGCTCCTTAGCGTACCGAATGCTCTGAAATTCACTGTCCCGGGAGGGGGTCCTGCAGGCACTCCGACACTCAAGTCAATTTAGGGTTAGAGTGTGCAGGAATAAAGATCAGAGTTTAGAGATACCTGGCTTGAGATGATTGAGCCTGTATTTATAAGTGTGGTAATGGGCTTGATGAATTTGGGCCTATTTTCTCCTGTCACGGTTTTGGTAACAGAATAATAACAGGAATTAATTACAAGATATTCAATTACGCTTTTGCCCTTACTTGGATATCCTTGCTTTATATGTCACGCGTAGTCCATCAAGACCACTTATCGGTCGGTCCATAGTTACCGGTCGGTCGTACAATACACTTATTAATGGTTATAGATTTCAGATGCAACACAAAATTCAAAATTCTGGTGTAACTTTGGTTTCACTAACTCTAGGTTATGCAAGTTCTAAGAATGAAAATCCTAGGATAGAACCTGTCACTTATTATGAGACAATCAATGAAATAATTGAGTTAGACTATCATGGTCATTTCAAGTTTGTGATGTTTAGGTATGATTGGTTTGAGGGTGATGAAAACAAATATGAAATTACATATGTTTACTTCAACAAAAAATATTACCGAAATGATCCTTTTGTGTTGGCTTCTCAAGTCCACCAATATTTTTATGTCCAAGATCCTTTTGAAAAAATAGACACTGTTTTTTAAAACAATTCTAAGAGACTTATTTAATATATTTAATATGGATAACCAATTACAATTAAATATTTCTAATACTCAATTGGATCAGGAAAGACATACATATCATTATAGTTGAGAAATCTTTTAAAATTTTGAAGAAAAATTCTTTTGATAATCTTGATTTTGATAACACTTTATTTGATTCTTATAAACATGTGATCTTATCATAAGAGTGTTTTATCATATATATAAAAAAAATATTACACAATATTATATTGTATGATAAAATAATTGCTTTTATAAAATTTATAATTAAAAAAAATAATTTTAAAAGTTATGCATAATTCGTATTTTATAATTCATGATTTGCAACACTTAATCAAAATTTTGTAATATGTTAAATTTTTTCTTAATCCATAAGTAACAATATCTTGTTAAAGAATTATTAAACTTAATTTTATATTAATACTATAATAGTCAAATCTATCAAAGGCTGTCAAAAAGATAAGACAACTTTATCTAATAGGATAATATTTTTTAACTTACACTTTTTAATTTGCATAAAATTATTTTACTGTTAAAACTTAAAATAAAAAATTTAAGAAAAACAATTTAATATTTTTTATTTATTTTAGCTTAAAAGTGATAATTTGAGAAAAATAAATAAATAAACAATCAATAAAAGAGAGATTGAAAGAACAAGAAAATATAAAGAATAAAGGAATAGAGATTCGATCAGATACTATTTTTATTTGACATATTCTGAGTTGATTATGTAATAATTTTGTCTTTAAATGACTTATTACTAAGTTGAAGAAAAATTAATATAAACTATTACTTATCTCAATTATTAAATATGTTAACATTTTTGGGTTATAGTATATATATATATATATATATATATATATATATATATATATATATATATATAAACTTTCCTTAATTTTTTTTTCAAAATAAATTCATTTAAAAATTATCTAAATAAACTTATCTCAACTTTAATTTCCAAACTAAACTTATCTACGTTTTACCTATATAGAATTCGGTATCCGAAAAGTCAAATTCTCAATTATGAACACTATCTCCATATTTTCTTTTCCTTTTTTTTTCCTTATTATGTTTTAAAAAGAAATTGAAAAAACTCATCGAAATTCGATTCTTGATAAGCTGAATTTTGGTCCGCTTTACGTTAAGAATTCAGTTTTTATATTCGTTCCTCAAATAGCCAAATTCTCAACATGAACAGTAAATCAGTCTACTTGGAGAATTAGAGTAACAATGAGTTTATTTAGGTAACTTTTTTTTTTTTTAAAAGATGAGTTTATTTTGGGAAAAAATAGTTTCCATTAACCTTAATTTCTAATTAATGTTAACCTTTTAGAATAGTAGAACTTATCTAATTTTCTAAATCACTTATTTATTTATAAAAATTTAAGCTGCAAAAGTTTGTAGTAGAGTTTTTTTAAATATTCTGACATGTTCTCCTTATAAAAATAAAAGTATCCTCAAAATTAACATAAACTCATCCCTTACTTTCATGCTTCATATATTTTTAGAATAAGGTGTACTTTTTATCTGCTCTTTTTCACATAGTGTAGAAAAATTATAATTTACTCTATATAAATATGGTTAATGTTGCTTTATAAATTAATTTAAAAGTAAACATAATCATATATCATTTGTTAGTATATAATTGATAATATTATAATATTCAGATTATTTTTAGCTTTGTTTCATAAATGATATTTAACGTCTTGAGATTATTTATTGTGACCTATTGTTAACTATATGTAAAAATGGTGAATTTTACCTAACAAATAGTTAAAAAAAAAACATCATTTGAATATTTTAGTGTGGATTAATGATTTTGATGAGACATTTTTCTTTGTTTTACTGTTTTTTTTTTTTCATTCTTTAACTCTCATAAGGTTTGGATTATTTAATTCTCACAAGGTTTGACCTAATATAAAATTTGATACAATTTATAGTTTTATTTCAATGTATTTCTTTTTTTCGAAAAATTGATATTTTAGATGTGATTTAATGTTGATATAGAGGAAAAATTGTTGTTTGTAGGAAATTAAAGTGTTTAAGATAAATTTTGGAGTGAAAAAAAATATAAGATTAAGCCCATACATCTAAAAAAAGCAAAAACAAGTTTAAAAAGAAAACAATTCTAGAAAGAGATTTTGAAAGAGAGTAAAAAGGTAAAATTTAACTAGAGTCACTTATTTATAAGTTAAAAAATGATTTGTCTCCTAAATTTCTCAAAAACTCTTTAATAAAAGATTAATAAATGACAAGAGTCATGAGTAAAGATTTTTGATTAAAAAAGTATAATATATTCATAGTAATTTCAAGATTTGTATCCTGTGCAATGGAATGAGAACAAGTATAAAAAAAAGCTTAAAAGATAAGCTTCTATATAACTTTTATATAGCTTTACTTATCTCTTATGTAATATTTTATTTAAATTTTTTTAGTATTATTTTATATTTTATGCAAACTTTAAAAAGTGAACTTCCTGTTTAATTTCGATACAAAACCTAAAATCTAAATAATTCCTAATACTCTAATTTAGTTGTTTCTTTATGCTTATCTTAAAAATGAGTTTATATGATAATCAAATTTATCTGTTAAGAGTATTAAAATTAAGAAAATATTCTCTATAATGTAAATTTTTTGTAATAATGTATTTTTGGTGATTAAGGCTCTGACACGTTTTATTATTTTCTTTAGTAGACACGTTTTAAAATTTTATATTTAGATCATGAATTTTGACTAATGATCTTGTTTTATTATACTTTATGGGTAGATTTTATCAAAATTTAAAAAAATTCATGCTGAGTAGGTTTACTCTTACATATTTAATTCTCCTTAAAACGCAGTTTATCCATATCCCTTCGTCGTGTCGATAATTACTTAATTTAGTTGTATATTAATATTATTCTAACACGGAAGGTACTTGCACGGAATTCAATGCGCCACGTGGTGCCACGTCAATGGATATCATTGGCGAGATATTTTGAAGAACAAAAAGACGAAAGTGAAGCTGTCACCAGCTTTCAAATCTTTCGGTCAGTTTCGAAGCCTCTCGAATCCGAACGCAGAACCTCACCACTCACGAGCCTATAAATTCGACGTCGTTTCATTCCCCTTCGCACTACGAAGAAAAAAATTTTCGCAGAAGATTCGAATCGGAGCTACGAATAAACCAACCTAATCGCCGTCACGTCGCCGTCGAGTCGAAAGTTCGTTGTTGTTATGAGAATGCCATTAGTTTATTTTCTGTGATATTCTGTGAATAATTTTAATAACAATAACTGCGATTTCTTTTTGCTCTGTTATGTAGTGTAGCTGTGTTTTTTCTTTTTTCTTTTTTTTTTCTGTAAATTTCGTTGCTGTTTTGTAGGCGAAGATACTCGTTTCCGTTGGGGTTGCGTTTTACGTTGTCTGGTGTTAGATTTTTGTGCAATTTTTAGTTCTACATGTTTGTTTGAATCTGTGTAATTTTGTTTGTTTTGTCTGCGTTTACGTAGCTGCACAATTGGATGGTCAGTGAATTTCAAGGTTTTGTTTGGTTTGATTGAATTTCAGAAAACGTTGGGTTTCGGGCAAGAAGATTGTTGTCGTTATTGGACGATATACTTGGGATTCAATAGGTTGAATTATCATAGTTAAGTCAGAAAATGAAGTCTCGATTCAAACGTTGGTGTAACGATTCGGTTGAGTTCAAAATGAACTGTGCCTTGAGTAGTTTCCCGTGGTCCTTGTTAATTTTTGGATTTTGTAGTTAAAATTGTGATTACGATTGTTCCTTATTGTTCAGTTATGCATGGCGATCCATATCTTCGTATTATTATGTGGACGGAGGAGCTTAAACTAAACTCTGTCAATCGTCCTTTTTTATATTGTTTTAAAACATCAGTGTTCAATTGGACAAACCGTGAACTGGTTATGATTCTGATTCGTTTATATTTCAACCCTTGGTTATGCATGGTTCGATACGATTACACTTTTAAAGGGAAATATGACCCAATAAATATATATCTGCATTGCTACCTTTCATTATTTGTCTATGTTCTCCCTCTACTCTGGGCAAAAGCTTTGGAGATTGGAGCCAATCTTGATGTTCTTAAAGCTTCTAATGCGTGGGAGTGGGGATATCCTTTTTGCCTTATTCACAGGACCTATCCATTTGTTTCCGTGCCAGTTTAGGATCATCGAAAAAGCTGGCCTGATGCTATTTCCATTGCGGCGAAACGTGATTACTAGTTACTATTATCTGTACAAATCCTTCCTCCTTTTTTCTTCCAGCCTTTGTTTTGTCTTGGTTTGTAGAAGAGATAATCTTGCTGCTCTCCTGCAATTTTGTTTATGAATATCAGTAACCAAGTCCCTGGAGTAGTCTTGATGCTCTTTTTTGGCAGTGAGTGCCTAGTCACTGTCAAGTTACCTAGTTAACGAAGATAAGGATTGTAATTTGATCCAAAGGAAGCTACCAAGGTGCAGAAGATATGCAGTTTTTGAGTGTTTCCTTTTGGTAAGTTTCAGTTCTTGGAGGAATCAATGCAGAACTGCAACTTAAGGTAGGCCTGTCCTTCATGGACAATAAAACCAACAGATATACTATATTTATATTATAAGGGATTCATTTGATTGAGTGATTTATTGCTTTCAACTTAGGTTGGAGTGTCTATTGATGTTTTCCAGTATAGTTGGATTTGGTTCTGGGAGAACTTCAAGGATTCAAGTGACCATTCAATGCTACTGGTTTCTATTTACTGCTGGAGGCTGTCAAGTACCCCAGTACTACCTTGTAGTTATATGTGGAATTCTTATATAAACGATAGTTTTGATGTGTTCCCCTCTTGGAGTAGTGCTGATTGGAGCTGCATTAATCAATTTTGTTGATACTGATTTCAAATGGTCTGCCGCAGTATAGAGGAAAGCAACGATGCATTGGTGTTTACCTGGCTTGATGGGGTGACTAAATATGCCTTTAGAAGTTTTAGGATTATTTCTAAATGCGTTCCTATATGCAGGTACTTTAGCTTTCTTCCTGCTTCTAGATAGTTGGTAATCTTATCTGAAGGTAACCACTACAATGGGAGAGGTGGCAGTAATGCACTCTGAGCCTCTGCAATTCGAGTGCAATGACATTAAACATATGACTGAGGAGGAAGTGTACCCTCCAGAATCGAATGCAGAAGACTTGCCTGGAGAAGAATCATGTCAATCAACAGACCCCATAAATATCAATGACTTGCGAGAGAAGGGGTATATGGAGTATGGGTAATTTCCTGTTCGCAAACTCTTATCCACTCTGTAAGTGTTTGTCCTGTTTTTTGTTAAAGTTATTCTTTCTCTGCAGATGTCAACATTACAGGAGAAGATGTCGAATCAGGTCCCCCTGTTGCAATGAGATTTTTGATTGCCGTCATTGTCACAATGAAGCAAAAGTAAGTAAATTCCTCTAAGGTAGTATTGGATGATAGTTTTATTTAATTTATGGTGGTCGTCGTAACTAGAACAGCTCCGTAGATTTTGTGTGGATTTGTACCCAATTTTCTTGAATGCTTCTTTTGTTAATTGCCAATTTCATTCTTTGGTTGCTTTTAAAGTAAATTATATGTAGAGCACCGTCCAGTGCAGAGTATTCTAACTTATTTTTGTCTTCCATTCCATTTATTCTGGTCTTTTATTTATGGTGACCTCCATCTCTCTCTATACCCCCTGCCTCCTTTCCCATGGAGGCAAGGCTCGTTGAACTAATTTGAGTAGTTGTTATTTGAGTTGCTTAAATTAGGAAAAGCATATAACTTTTTCAGCCTTCTGCTGTTTTAATGTAATGAAAGCGCGACTCTTGAATTGTGACTTATAATGAACGTGGAATGGTCTGATAGTGTTTCATTTTTATGTTGTAGCATTACCTTTTACTTTTCAGGAACTTACTTTTATTATCATGTTTTCCGCAGAATGATATCAACATTGATCAGAAGGATAGACATGACATTCCCCGGCACCAAGTCAAACAGGTATGACTTTTTTATTTAGCCGTTTCCAATTGGAAAATTAATAATTTTGTTTTTCATATCTTGCTTTGTTATTTCATGGTGATCGAGGAATTCCTCGATGCTAATGAAATAATCGACATACGCAGGTGATTTGTTCGCTGTGTGGGACAGAACAAGAGGTGGGTTCAGAAATCCTTTAGTGTCTTTCTGGTTGATTCTTATTTTGATATATGCCAAATAAAAAGAAAATCCCACTGCATGTGAATACATATGTGTGCATTTACAGGCGCTAAGGTAACAAAATAGTGCATTTGGTAAGGGAATTTAAAGCTTAGTACTTTCTGAAGGTTCTGCCAGATATTTTATTGAAACAGTATTCTCGTGAGTTCATGAAGACATTGACTCAACACTAGACAATAAGCTGCTTTATTGAAATTACTTCTGTCTTATCCAACAAAAAAACCACTTTAAACTTACATTTCATCATCTACAATCTGCATTGCTATTTTCTTCTTTTACTTATTTTAACTGCTTCCAGGTTCAGCAGAACTGTAGAAATTGTGGTGTTTGTATGGGCAAGTACTTCTGTGGAACATGCAAGCTTTTTGATGATGATGTAAGTAAATAATCCTGGAACTAATGACCTTATTATTATCTTAGCAATGTTGTTTTACTATTAATATTGCTTATTATTATTATTCATTATTTTGTAATAGAACACGTGAAGGAAGAGTGTTAATCAGTATAGGGGAGTGGGGGGGTTAATCGGTTTTTGCACCGAAATAGTGCAATTTTTTTTTTCAGAATTTATGGATTTGAGTAATTTTTAAAAAAATAAATAAAAAAAATGGGTATGTCATCTTAAGGTGTATAACTTCATTATGGAGAAGTCATCACCCAAATGATGACTTTGGGTTTTAATTTCTTTTTTTACTAAGAAGTCATCATCTTTATCACTTTGGTGTTTTTGTAATTGTCTTTAGGTAGAAGTCCTTATCATAAAATGACTTGTATGAACAGACAGAAGCCCCTGTGCATGTGAAGACTTTAACCTTTTCACACATAATACATGCTGAGACTTTCATAAATAATTTCAATTTTTTTATTTCATCTTCCAATTAACAAAGCTCAAGTTAACTTAAGTTACAAAATTTTTATTCAAAATCTATCATGTAGAGAAACCTTACTACATCTAAAAATTATAAACACCTAAATATTATCTTTAAAAAATATATAAAAACACTAATGATAAAATTTAATTCTTAAATTCAAATTAGAAAACCTAAATTACAAGGTATATAAAAGAGCTCATTTAATAAAAACATAAAAAAGAAGTAAAGTGTCTGTTTGCATGGATACTTCACTTTAAAGTTGAATTTGTCACATGTTTGGAAACTTTTATTTAAAAAGAAATGAAAAATGTCTTACCAATAATGACTTTTATTTGAAAATAAAAATTGTGAAAACACCAAAATCTCACAAAGATTACAATTTCTTAATAAAAAGAAATTTAAAAAACCAAAGTCGACATTTGGGTACGCAAAGATAACTTCATCATTTTCATAAATTTTTCAATAATTACCGAAATTCCTGTATGTAAGAAATTGAAAAACCAGGCTTAATAATTGTAGAAAGGAAAACGAGGTTGCATAATCGATTTTTGCGCATTTTCTTACTCCTTGAACAGAAAATTTATCTTTCGGGTCCTATAATTTTTGTAATTATTTTTTCGCACTTCCACTGTCCCAAACAACCAACTGCTACTCTGTTCCACCCCCTTCGTCCCTCTCTCTCTTTCTTTTCACTGCACCAAACGAAGCCTTAGCGATGGCATGCAATGATGGGAAGACTTTTAAACTATGAAGGTTTTCAATTTCTATTATTTTTCTAACTTGTTTCTTTAATCTGCTGTAGATATCTAAGCAGCAGTACCATTGCAGTGGCTGTGGAATTTGCAGGTATGAATTGTTATATAGTAACTTTATCTAAAAGATCAACGTCTCTGCATTTTAGGCAGGGATGGTAATGCATTTGAAGGGGACTCCTCCTTTTTTCTGGATCCATTTTTCAAAATGTTAGTTTAGCTACCCAGTAGTAGGTTTTTCTCACTTGGCCACCTTAACTAAGTCTAGCAGCCACCCAAATACATATGTTCGTATGATTATCCAACTTTTGCCTTCTTTCTCTTTTGCATTGGACTTAAAGATCACTTTTTAGGATACCTTGAAGCTTTATATGTTATGCCCTCTTAGATTGACTAGGATTTGTATCAAAATTCAAACTGATTGATTTGGATATCTTTTCACTTAATACAGAACTGGAGGAAGCGAAAATTTCTTCCATTGCTACAAGTGTGGTAAGTAGTTTTTTTTTTTTTTTTTTTTTTTTTTTTTTTTTTT
>Ga0209700_105488_pt1 | contig 21327 bp, 4 predicted proteins | sample SiratroredBW_FD_187528 | JGI IMG/M metagenome (GOLD analysis project Ga0209700, IMG submission 187528) | Root nodule microbial communities of legume samples collected from California, USA - Siratro red BW (SPAdes) (version 2) | ecosystem: Host-associated > Plants > Roots > Nodule | place: USA... | reverse complement strand
TAAAAGAAAAAATTAACCAAAAATAACTAAAAAATGAAAAAAAATATCAAATAACTAATAGAAAAATTTAACAAAAAACAAATTACCAAATAACAAAAGATAAAAAAAAATTAACAAAAAAAAAAACAAATAACTAAAATAACACATTATCAAAATCATTATCTTTATAGGAATAATTGGTATGGCTCATTCAGTAGTAGACTTTGCTGGTAGCGCATTTGTTAGAAATGCATTCAAAAGTAACACTTTAGAGATGTAAATTTGTGGACTTAATTCAATTGAATTATTAATCTCATTAATAATGTATTACTTTCCTGCTTAAAATCAATATTATGTTAATTCTTGACTAACCAAATTTAGATACATTGTTATATAAAATAGTTTTTTATTTATAATAATCATTTAAAACAACCACAATAAATTTGTTCTTAAGTATGACTCTAGGGTTTTCATGTAAAGATCATGTAGTTAAAGTTAAAACTCAAACAGTCAACCTAAAAGCATTGAATGTTGTGATATAAGGTGTTTTATATCTAGTAATTAAACATACTAATGGGTTTATAATTTGTTAGAATTAATCATGTTGCATAGTATGCATAGTTACCTTGATGGACAAGTTTTCAATCTCAAAAGTGGTTATGAAAAGAAGTTAAAAGTAATTAAAATGTATCCGTTGATAATTAATTTGGAGGATATAAATTATATTTTTATAAGTTAAAATTAATTTTCAAAATAGAACTCTTCATTTGATTTATTTAAAAAATTAGCTATAAAAAAGTTATTTTTAACTTATACGGAAGAATAATTTATGTTATTATTGTTTTTAAATTAGTATCTAGGAAGAAAACTACTTAAAAAAAATCCTAAAATAATTTCTAATTGATTTATATTATAAAAACGTTTATAATAAACATGGATGAAAAACAAACATATATGAATATTTAGAACAGTTAGTGCAACATTGGTAAAGTATTTATAAAGTGTTAGCAACATGTTTATAAATGTAATTTTTATTGGTAGAAGCATTGTTGAGAAAACGTGTAGTAATGTTGTAACAAAAGGGTGGAACTATGCATGTTTCATCTTCCTGTCCAAGTTTAACTCATGATTTTACGAAGTTCAAAAAATTTGAATTAAAAGTGAACAGTTTTTCAAGAAAACGTGTACTTTTCCATCAAAATAAAGTTAAAGACTTATTGCGTTTTTTCTTTCAGATGCATAACTTCAATCAAGGGTATTTATTAAATGCAAGTTTGACTATAGACACATTAATGTGGTTTTCTTTTTCTTTTCCAACACTTTGCATTACAGTTTTTTTTTTCTTCTTTTGATCTTATGGCATCAAATTTTGTGTTTATTTTATCAATTCGACCATTTTATGTATTTCCAAACACATTAAATATTTTGTTTAACAAACGAACTGTACAGTATAAACTTTTGTGTGACAAACGAACTATACCATATAATAAAGTTATGAATGTCCCTATAAGAATAATATGTGGTGAGGATGCCATTGATATTCTTATATATCTCTTCACTTTCCTTTTTATGGCATATGTGAAACTAATTAAATAATAAAGAGTTCAATTGTCATATTCTATTACTGCAAAGATTTGCAGATTATCATTTAAGTGAAAATCATTCTACATGTTTTTTTTTAACATAATTAGTAGTATAAAACTCAACTATCTTATTCAATATGACCATTTATCTCGCATTTACATTGTTAATATATCTTAATTGATAGTGTTCATGGATAACTTTTAGCTTTTAAGTGTATTTTTTTTTAATATTAATGTCTAGGTTTGAGATATTATTAGGTATTAGAAGGGTGTATGCAAATTGAAAAGTGTCACGTAAGATTTTCCTACAATAATTAGATTTTTTTTTTCTTTTTAGTATACGGATCTTGGATTCCTGAAATTAAGTTTGACACTATAATAAAGCTAACATTTATATTGAATCATGGAAAAGGTTATAGTAGTTCCCCATGTTAGTCAAGGAAACCAGGTTCCTCTCATAAGTAATGCTTGGTTAATGTATCGTCACATTCAAAGTTCAAGAAAACAAAACTATAATTCATCCTATAAAAATAATAAAACAAACATATAATTCATCCTATAATGTTTTAAAGAAAACAAACTTATAATTCATCCTATAGTTTTTAAAAGTATTAAAGGAAAACCAAAAGTCAACAAAAAAAAATACAAAGTAAAGTTAAATTAAATTTAAGAAAAGTTTATTAAAAAAATACAACAAAGATTACAAAGATTATCAATTATTTCTCTATTATGGTTTTAAAAGCATCAGTAATGGAAGAGATAGAGGAATGGGTGAAAAAGATACACAAACATCCCTTTTTCTACCCAACACTAACACTAACAAAATAATATTTTTATTTTAAAATATAAAATAAATCAACTAAAGAAAAAAATTTCAGTATATTATCAGGGTGTATGCAAATTGAAAAGTGTACAAGTAAGATTTTCCTATAATAATTAGATTTTTTTTCTTTTTAGTAAATTTTCCTACAATATTAGATTTTTTTTTCTTTTTAGTATAACGTTCTTGGATTCCTGAAATTAAGGTACCAGTTCCCCATATTAGTCAAGGAAACCAGGTTCTTCTCATAAGTAATGCTTGTTTAATGTAACGTCACATTCGCCGCACATACCAGAGTTAAAGTTCAAGAAAACAAAATTATAATTCATCCTATAATGTTTAAAAGAAAATAAACTTATAATTCATCCTATACTGTTTAAAAGTATTAAAGGTAAACCAAAACTCTAAAAATATAAGGTAAAGTTAAATTATAATTTAAAAAAAAGTTTATTAAAAAAAATACAACAAACATTACAACTTCAACTTGTTGTTGCTCTAAGCAAACACGTCCTAAATTAATTAAAAAAAACATACAAACTATTTGGATTCACTATTGTTTTATATTAGAAGTAGCATTTTACACAGCTGCCACTCACTCTCATCCCTAGTCACGCGCGGCATCGATCAAAACTACATGATCAATATAACGGTTCTATTTGAGTAACGACAATGGGACTCCGAACCACGTGCTTCCCATCCGTCCACGTCAGCGACCCGAAAAGTGCCCCGGATTGACCCATTTTCAGATTTCGGGTATCTGCCACCACCGTCACCACATAGCTCCGCTTCTTCACTGCCTCCGAAAACGCCAGCCGCGATGGCTTCACCGTCACAGTCACACCCCTCGCTGGGGCCTCCACGCTCACGCGATAAACAGAGTTCGCGGACCCCACGTTGGTCACGGTCCGAATGAACGTCATGGACTCAACTCCTTTGGACGAAACCGGAAACATGGCAACAAAAGAAGGGTAATTCAAATTCGCCGGTGATGGCTTTCTCGCTGGACAACTCGCCGGTGTGCGAGTAATCACCTGAATAACCTTGGGCCCGTAACCAATAGCGCAAAGGAAATTAACATAATCATTGTTGGTGATGTCATAGACCAAACCAGGATCCATGGCTCTTCCAAGGTTAAGATGACCGGCGCCGAAATCATAAGGCGTGGAACTGTTCCCGGTTGCTTCGTCGGTCATGAGCAGGTTGCGGTTATCGAGGACGGTGGCGGTGGTCATCAAGGCAGACCTAATGGCGGCGGGGCTCCAGTCAGGGTGCGCAGATTTGAGCAAAGCTGCTGCGCCACTCACGTGAGGGCAAGCCATGGAAGTACCAGACAAGATGTTGAACTCCGTTCTCCTCGTATCGGACTCCAAACCGGTTGGACCGACGGCTTCGGTCCAAGCCGCGAGGATGTTGACACCGGGAGCAATCAAATCCGGTTTAAGTATCTGTGGGTTCAAACCGTTGGGTCCTCTGGCCGAGAAAGAAGCAATGACCGGTGCCGGTTTGATTCCAAGAATGGTGCCTTTGAAATCAAGCGTGGCCGTTGGATTTGCTGAAGATGATATGTATTTCTTGATTGCATCTCCTTCGTTGGAGCCAACAGCACATGCAGGAAGAAGATGAGCATCTCCCACCAGACCTTCACCGTTGGAGATTCCGTTCGCCAGAATCATCCCCACGCCGCCGGCTTTCTTCACCACCAACCCTTTCGCAACCCTCGGGCTACTTCCTCTGTCACATACAACTATTTTCCCCTTCACAAGGTTCGGATCCAAGGAATTCTCCATGCAGAGGGAATCCCCAAGAATCCCTGATTTCCCAGGGTAAACAAGTTGATACATTTTCCCACTCAACGCCGCTCCGGCGTAGAGCGACACCCCAGAGAGCTTCCTCCCATCGCCAAGAGTCACCTGAGCTGGAAAGTCACGATCAATAGTGCCTGCCCCCACTGTTGTTAACCAAGGAGCGAGGTTGGTCACTGACATTCCGCTTGGCCCATCGTTGCCGGCGGAAGAAGACACGAACACTCCTCTTGAAACCGCACCGTAGGATCCAATTGCGATAGGATCGAGGTAATACGGGGAGGCGATACCATCGCCACCGCCTATGGATATCGAAATGACATCAACGCCGTCGTTGACGGCGGCGTCGAATGCAGCGAGGATGTCAGAGTCGAAGCAGCCAGAGTTTTTCCAGCAAACTTTGTACACCGCCAATCGCGCTTTCGGAGCCACGCCCTTTGCGATTCCCGAGGCGTACCCAGACATGTTAGCCTGGAAGGCGTAGCGGCCAGCAGCGGTGGAAGCGGTGTGGGTGCCATGGCCATCAGCGTCGCGAGGGGAACGGAATTCGACGGTGTCGTTGATCGGATTGAGAGGACCAGAAGCCGCGCCTGCTTCGTGACCCTTGGAGAAGAATCTAGCACCGATGAGCTTGCGGTTGCAGTTTTTGGAAGTGAATCTAGCGCCGGTCTCACACGCGCCTTTCCAGCGACGGGGAATGGGGCCGAGGTTCAAATCCGAAAAGCTGCGGTGCTCCGGCCAGACGCCGGTGTCAAAGACTCCGATGATGACATCGGAGCCATAGTCAGATTCGGACCAGAGGCCTCGCTGGTTGCGGAGGCCGAGGAACTGCGGGGAGCGCGTGGTATGGAGCTGGCGGCGACGGTCTTCGAAGACAGCGAGGACAGAGGGGTGGTGGCTTATGGAGGCTACCTGTTGGGAAGTGAGAAGGGCGGAGAAGCCGTGGAAAACGGTGTCGTATACATGGAGGATGTGGGTTTGTTGGGCGAACTCAGAGGTGTACCAGTGATAGTGAGTGGGGAACACTGATGGCTTGGATTGGGAATTAACACGGAAGATGAAGGTTTTGGGAGCTTCATCGGAGATAACAGAGTGAAAGAAGAATATGAAGAAGAAAAGAACAGAGTGAAAGAGAGTGGGTTTGGACATTGGCTTACCCATTTCAGAGAGTGGGAACTGAGTGACTGATAAGCAACTCTCAAGTGAGAGGGCAGTGTTATAACACTCTCCACTGTGGGGCCACTCAACAGTTTTTCTTTTCTTTTCCTTTTGTTTTTTAATTAAAAATCTGATTTTTATTTAAAAATAAAACCTAGAAAGGATGTAAGTTTTAAAATAATATAGTCCTTTCCAATCCTTTATTTGTCTTAATTAAAAAATAATAATTAATCTGCATAACATTTTTGTTTGTAGCTAGTAAGATCGGATGGGTCAGCTCAATATCCTAGCAAATATTTTAGACCACATGATTTAAAAAAATAAAAAAAAATAATAAATAAATATATATATATATATATATATATATATATATATATATATATATATATATATCAGTTTGTTACTTTGATAATGTTGATGAAAAAACATAGATGCATTTTTTTATTAAACACAAACAAACAAAATTAATTACTCCTTTAATTGAAAAAAACAGAAAACATATACCCTTCTATTTCCAATTTTGGATTTAAATGCTGGCATGAAAAGGACTTCAGTTTAATATAAGAGATGGTAAAAAGCAATTACAAATGACTACAATAGTAAGGTTCTTATTTGGCTTTGACACTAATAAATACAAAGACTATTGATTACATTAAATTATTTGGCTTTGACACTAATAAATATAACTGTTATTGATTACATAAAAATACATTATCCCGTCACCTAAAACATAAATTTATAAATATTTTTATATTATTAAAAATAATTTAATAGAAATAAATTTATTACATGATAAGTAAAATAAATTAAATTAAACTACATCACAATTTAAATTAATTAGACTTAATTAAACTAATTTAAGTTTCTTTTGTTTGTATTATTATCACAAAAACAATAAATACTATGGTTTGTAAAACAAATAAAATATATAAAGTGATAGCATTAAATTAAGTGAACTAACTATACTGTTTACTATCTTTTAAGTGACTCAAATCAGATTGAAATAAACCAAACTTGTCATGTTTTAAATCATTTAAATTGTTTGAGTTATTATTTACTATGTTATTATTTTTAAGTATGTTTTAATATTAGAAATTATACAATAATTTAGTTCAATTATTTGTGTAATGTATTTAGTATAATTAAATTTAGTTAATTTTAGATTGATTTAATTATTGAAATCTTTATCAAACCTACTAATAGACGCTCACAATTAAAAGGTAATTTCAATTATTTTAAGATGCCATTAAACATTTTATGACAAACCTCAACATATATTAAATTAATGATATTAATGTGATACAACGGTCCAGTGAAATAATTATCATAAGAACCAATCACTTTTTTTATATATTTTTAAATATAATAAATTTATAGTTTTTTTTAATGATGTATAATGAAATGTGAAGACCCAAGACACCTAAGAGCATGGCCCATCCCATCAATCACATTCAGTCACCCTAATTCTTCTTCCTTTCTTTTTCATTGTTGAAAACATCTAAGACAATGACAACAACATATATTATATATTCGAATGTGACTAGCAGGAATTCTCATAAAGTTACTAACTCACTGTTTTTTAAGCTACATATAACTAATATTCTATTTATATTAAATTTATTTTTTTATCTCACAATATAGTTAAAAAAGATATATAAATATAATGTATTGAAGTATATATTCAAATTAATTTACTAAGACAATGGAGTTATAATAATTTAAAAAATTTAATTAAAAATTGTAAATGATTGACATTAAGTCTAAACTAATATATATTTTCAATGTTTTGTATATGCTAAATATATAAATAGAAGTATGAAGGTATGACAAAATATCAATTATACAGTACAAGTTAAGCACCAAACTTTTCAGAGATAACTAATTAATACATTATTATTTTTGTTCTGGAATTTTAAATTTTTTTGGTTTGTTTATCATTAAATTGATTTAATTTATTTTTATTTTCAATGTAGTAAAGTTGTTTTTTTTAATTTATGTGATGATATGATTCATATATAGAGATATAAAATTAAATTTAATGTTACTTAAATAATTAAAAATAAATATTAATATTAAAAAATTATATTTTAGAGAAGTTATAAAATGAAAAATTATGTATGTTTAAATTTATATATAAAAACCTATTTATTATCTTAAACTCAATCAATAAAACAGAGTATTTCTCAAGTGAGATATAAGTAAAAATAAAGTAGTATCACATAAGTTTCATGAGTTATCTTCTCACACACATCAGTTAAGAGAGTTCATGCACTTATTTCCATGCATGCATGCCATTTGGGAGCCTCACCAACTAATATTTTATCCATTCATGGAAGTTTAAGGTTTGTCATGGAATTGTAAACACTTCTTCTATGTACTATTGGTTTCAGAGTAAATTATTCCTAATAATAACTGATGTGTATAAACATAAATTTATATAAAAAAATAAACTATAACTTAAAATTTTATTTATTTTCATATAGGTCAGTTTACTACTATAGAAAAGAAGATTATATGTACTTGTATATGCTTATGAGAAATTATGAAAACATAAATATATCATTCTCCCTGCCTGCCTCGATCCATACAGATGAAAGATGAAAAAATACACATATCATTCTAAAATTACTTATTAATTCTTTTTCTACATAGTACAATAGCTTTAAAAAACAAATAAATAATCAATTGTATACAATTGATATAAAATAAAATTATTTTATTTAAATTTCATTTTATGATTTTTATATTTTACATGTATATTAATAAATTGTATTTTCCTCTGAATTCACAAATCATAATACAAGTAATAGCTTTAATAACTCATCACCGTTTATTATAAATATATTTTAAATAAAAGAATAAAATAATAATTTTTAAATTTATTAATTAAAAAGTTATTTTATCTACCACATTAGTTAAATTCCAACTTTTTTCTAATGTTTTTTTTTTTTCATTTTCATAGGACAGATTCTATACAAGTATAGGGAACCGTTAGGTACTGTAACCCAAAACAAAGTGCACAGTAACAACACTACCGACAAACATATTTATTTTTAATATTATATTTTCATCGACCGACAGAAATTTGCAGTCTATTTATTTTATATCTTTATTATTTACTTTCACCATAGTCTATTACAATATATAGAAAAAAAGATAGTCACAAAGTGATCAGAAGATAAAAGATAATCATAGTCCATGCCAATTTAAGCTAAGCTCAATTGCAATACTTCTACCATTTGTTTATTTCTTACATACAATGAATGAATACTATAAATGAAATAGAAGTGTGAAATTATGTTGTTTTTGTAGCTACAACAACATAGGTAACAACCATGTACATAGTAAGAGCATCTAAGACGGAGTATGTTCCAAAATCCATAATTATTTTGCATTAACACTTTGTAAAGAAGAAACCTCCCACGCATACTTTCTGCTTTCAATTTTGCAGAACTGATTAAGGCATCGCAGAGAATATAGAAAACGAAGAAAAACTCAACGCGCTTGAAAGTAGCGTGGAAAGAATAAGTGATTTAAACTTTATTTTATGTCCCCTGTTTAAGTAGGCAACGACATAATAAGACAGTGCCCCAGGACCGTTGATGAGACTGTGGGTCATGATGGAGAAAGATAAAGGGTGGAGATTGCGTCACAGAAAGATTTGTGGGCATGTGATGATTTGAGTCATTTACGGCCCCAAGAGCGGCATGTTTGACACATCTCTTCTTTTTTCTTTTGCCTTCTTTAATTTTGGTTTGAGCTGGAAAGTGATTTTTGTCAGAGGTTGGTAATACCCTTTGACGAGTTTAGCTGTTGAGTCAACTCGAATATATGCACTTGAAAATCAATCTATGTCTATGACTCTTGGCTGGAATATATGTCCTCACACACACAACTATATGCAGATTAAATTAAAAGAATAAGTTACACTTACAAATAAAAAACATCTTTCCACACTCACAATTATATTCAAATAATTTTCGACTATGGCTGATTTATTTTTGCATATAAGACAATATTATAAAGATGAAACTGTAAATTATATATACTTGCAAACAAATCATTCACTTATTTGATATTTTTTAACAATTAATTCATTTTTTTCCTAATGAGTATCCTTTAAGTCTAAGTAAGCCTCATTCAACGCATATAGTGCAAATAATTATAAATGAAAAAACAAATCCCGCAAAAGATGATATAAGAAAGGGTTAAAATAATTTCGTGATAGTTTTGGTCATGTTACAAATTTTTTTTTTTTTTAATTATAGTGCAATTCATGGTTGATTATATCAATCTGGTTGCTTTTGTTTCGGCTTGCTTTTATAGTATGCCATTTATACGTTACAATATGAAATGAGAGCATTCAGAATGAATAAAAAACAGCACATGACAAAAAAAAAAAGTGTTCAGAGAAACGTGTGTGACAGTACATTCCTAAAGTTTTTTTTTTTATTATTATATATTTTAATATGTTAATAAGTAAGTACAATAGTAGAAAATTTCAATATTCTGCGTAATTTTCTTCCTCTTTCTTTATATGCTGTTCACTATCTAAACATGACAGATCCAATAGATAGATTAGAACAATACATAATAAAACTTAACAAATGATTTTACATTTTAAAGCAAAATGCTAACAAAAACTCTACCTAACATATTCTCTACTATTAACTAAATTATTAAAAAAGACTAATTTTATTTTTAATTTAATAACTGTCTTGTAAATTATAAATATGACTTAATATGCAAGTATTGATATAATTGAAAATAACACCAGAGATATTAGAATAGTAAATGCAATTAACTAACTCTAACTTTTTTATTAGTTGATGTGCATTTTGAGTTGTATATGTCAGACAAGTTTAGCTAATATATTTAATTAAACAGTAGTTTAACATGAACTATGGTTAACAACCTTATGATTATTTGGAATGATTTTAGGTTTGGTTTGGCAGTGTGAGATTTATCTTACTAAGTTAGAGGCATTGATTTTAGGACCACGAATACAATGGTGTTGGCTTAGACCTTATATATGAACTAAATTTGTAGTCCAAAATGAAAGATATGTAAACTAAATATTAGTGAAGCCCAATATTAGCATGGACAGCAATCTGGGCCAGTTATAATTTGAAAGTAACCAGGCCCTGATAAAGGTTTCGGGTAGTGGTCCATGTTAACAGAGATCATCATAAACCAGGCAACTTGTAGAAGTAGTGGCTGTTATTTGGTTTTGGTTATGATAGCAAACAACTACAATATATTTCACCAGAAAAATTTAACCATTTTATTAGATAATAGATCCAAAATTTTATTAGAATAAGTTTAGAATAACTTTGAGTGGAATTTTCTCCTGGTCTTAGCCTGCAATGGTCCTTTGATTTGATTCCAGTACCCAGCAGCACTTCTCCACCTCAGGTTTTATACAGAGAGGGTAGGATACCTAGGTTTGATACTTTTTTTTTTACCATATAAAATATTTGCATCTATTAATTCAAGTATTAGGAGATCATATTTAGTTTTATTGCTCAACTAATGATTAAAAAGGCATGCGATGATAACATTATTGAGTAAGAATAATTAGCAAAGAAAAAAGAAAAAAGAAAAAAAAGGAGAGTAGTTGAGGTGGGGTTGTATAAAAAGACGAATTTGTGATAAGGTTGAACGGTGAAGTTAATGCGTCCACAGCAGCACGAAAACGACACGGAAATAAAAAGGTTCACTTATGCCCTGCCAAGGAATCAACACTAAGGCCCGGCCCGGCCCGGCCCAGCTCCATCTACCCACTACAATTGCCCAATTCCGACAACTCAATCCATCTACGTAATTTACCTTAACCGACAAACACTACTTACCTGCGTACCATTTGTTTTTCTTTTGTTTTTTTTTTTCGGAAAACTGTTCAATACAAGTTAGGCTTCAGTCTCATTTTGAGGTTTTTCTTACTTTGAATCGTATATTTACAATGGCACCATTAGGATATGTTATACTTCACAATATCATACTTTCTGAATTATTCACACTACTAAATATTTTCGCATATTGTCATGTATATCCATCTGCTTATATTAATGTATTGAAAATGATAACTATAAATATTGAAATATATATTTAACTTGAAGATATTTTCAATATTTGACAATCACGTATATCGCCATCTTGATAGGCTAGCTAACTTATTTGTAAGCTTTCTAGCGTACTTTGCACAAGAAATTTGGGTAAATAGCAAAGAAAAACCCTCTGAACGTGTTGTCAAGTATTAACCAAATTTCATGCACGCATCAACATCTTTTCAATTTTGTTGGCTGTCTAAAAGATAAAGACGAAAGGAAAAAGTCAAAAGAAATCCCAATTAAACAAACAAAATGTGACAGCGGATAGTTTAGTCTCCAAGTAATATTACAGACAGTTGTTTATATCAATACTATTATTTGCGTAAAATATTATTTTTTTAATCACTGGATTTACTTCTAAACTAGAATATTGGTGGTCCACTTACTATATTCTCTCTTTATCTGTACCCGAAAAGAAGTGCACAGTAATGGGAAAGTATAAAAATACTTTTGACATGTAAAACGTCGTGCGTTGTTTAATTTATTTTGCTGTCTTCTGAGACATTGTTTCTGAATTTCTATTTCTGGTTTTGTACAAATCCATGAGCGAGCACTGTCAGAATTACCAAGTCAGCAAACTGCAATGGTTAAGTACTAAGGTATTAAGAATGTGAAATGCAAAAGCGTGATTCATATATGGTAAGGCATCAACTTTCCGTGTGAAAAGTTGAGCTAATCCATTCTTTTCAACAATTTTCATCATTAAAGAGATTGCAACCAAAGTTTGTTGCCCTTAACTTATCATACACCCGACAGTCATATATTACACATAACTTATTATCATGACTAAGGATTCAAGATTAGATGCCCCACTCAACACAATTAAGAACTAAGAAAAGCACATGTCACACACAGTCATATATGTTATTATATATTTATAGGAAATAAGAGTAAGATTGAGGGATTAATTGATTGATTAGCTAGGTGGATGAGCACATAATTTAGGAGTACGATTCCCACTTAAAAAAGGTCATTTATTTGGCTCTGTCTTGAATTACATCGAATCCCATCTCAGTTGGGTCAGTGGCCTGAACTTCATAGCTGATTCCATCCAAAGCTCTTCTCAGCCCATCTTTCGATGTTGCGTACAGCATCTTTGCTCTTATCCTAGATGCCGTTGGAGACCTGAAATTTTCGCAAAAAACAAACAAACCATTGCCATCAACTACCTTATTTAATTCACACCATTATTGCATTTGCTCCTAAAAAACAACCCTATTGGGTAGAGGGTCATTTTCCCATACCATTTTCCTATATCATAATTAGTCCTATAGAGTCAAAACGCATACAAGAACGAGTAGCAAATAACCATGGCATATGAACAATAGAAGGTTGAATAATTGATGAGATTTTATAGATACCATGCAATGAAGAAGATCTTGCTCTTGCGGCAGTTATCGACGGTGACAAAGTCAAAATCAAACACGGCATATCTACAATCGTCGTTGGGCAAGGATGCTGCAAGATCACCGTAGCTTTCGCCGGGACCACCCACCTTATCAACGGTCACAAGCCTTGATTTTTCATCGATCTTGAACACTATGTATCTATGCACCTTCTTCCACTTCATTTCCATGAACGAGTTCTTGCACTCATCCGTCACCCACATCCCAGTAGTCGCCTGTTAATTCACAAATCAATAACATTGTACACACGAAACAAAATCTACAAAAGGATTCATCTTTAATCATATCACAACCAAACAAATCGACCCACATGTTCATATCAAAATCAGAGATAGAATGAGAAAAAGGGTTGCAGACGCAGTGGAGAGAGGTACCATTTTGAAAGCCATCGCCATTGTTATGCGGTGAGAAGGAGAACAAAGTTTCCTTTGCTTTTTCTATTTTCTTATTAAGTGTTGAAAGTTGACAAGAATCTGAAGGAAGAGTGAGACTCGGGTCTATATATAAGCACCATCATCCCGATTTTACCCTTGCTGTTTCATCTTATTTACGGACTTGTCCTGTTTTATATTTAATAAATCATCAATCTAATTAATTATTCATTAAGTAGAACTCATCTTATGAAACGTCTTTCAAACTTTTAATTCATGTTTAGTAGTTTTAAAAAATTATATTTTATCATAATTATTTAGCATTCATGATTTATTAAATAAATCTAACGTATTATTTATCTTATCAATTTAAACAGTTTTACCCATAGTAACCAATTTTCTCAAGAGAAAACCAGGTGCATTAAAAAATGAAATTAATTTTGTATTTTTAATTCATTCATAGATTCATATATAACAAGTTTGTTTATTTTTCTAATAATATATTAATTACATTTTTTCATACCAATAATATATAACTATTAAAACCTTTGTTCAGTACTTCATATTATAACGAACATTGAATTGAAGATTAGAGAGTTATAGACATTTCCTAAATAGATGATGATACGAAATGAAACTCCATTTTAAACTTATCACTGGGAATTCAATAATGGGGTGTCAGATCAAATTTCAAGATAAATATATTATAGTACGGAGGTAAAATAATAATCACAAATTAAATTCTTTCTTTATTTGCAGTTAATATTTTGATCGAATTATATAAATATATGTGTGTAATTAATATTTTTTTCTATAACAATAACTATCTTTAAGAGAGAATTAATAACTAATAACTAAACTAATTTCACATTGATTCGCATATTCAATTATAAAATTAATGAATTTTGAAATTAGACAAAATGATTCTTCAACCTGATGTTATTTACAAAGGTTATTTAATATTTCTTAGCAGAATTTACTTTTTTTTATTACATCAAAATTTACAATTGAAGTTTTTCTATTTGCTAGAACAATTTAAGGGAGTTAACAAAGTAATCAAAAGAGATAGGATGAAGGAGATTTGAAATAATAGAAATAAAGTGGTTTTCAATATCGGGATAGTGAATCCAATAGAAATATTAAGTCTAACAGGATTAAAAGGTTGATTATGATTCAAGTATAAAATAAAGATAATAACCTTTTCTTATTCGGATTGATACTTTATTTTAGTGAAGTGTCTTGGCTTAATCATAATTTCTTGTAATAGAGGTGTGATAGAAGTGTTTAGTGGGGATACGTTGGCCAACTATTGGTATGTATGTATGGTATCATTAGTATAGTCTAATTGGAATTTGTTGTTTGGAGGTTCTTATGATGGGGAGTGTGGACTACAACAAGTAATAGGGTGAAGTGATTAACTCAAGGTGCATTCATACCAAAACAAAGGGAATTTAGAGGTGCTATATTTGTGTTGAGAAAGCAAATCACTTAGCTGCTAGTATAGTGATGTTTGTATTTTTTGTTATTTGTCTATGTGCACCCTAATGTATCAGACCCTTTATTTCTGTGGTATTCATATATGTATTTCCTCCTTGTCTTATGTTAGTTTAGTTCTTAACTTTAATCTGGGTACGTGGTCTATTGTCCCAGATTCTATAGATTGTATAAGGATTGGAACATCTTGAAGTGCTTCGTTCTATTTATTTTATTTTTGATATTTAAAAAATAAATTATTTACATAAAAAATTATTATTTAAGAAAAATATATTTTAATAAAATAATAAATAAAATGATTTAGTTATTGATGGAAAAAACTAATTATATTTATGAAATTGATTTAAACATTTAATATAGAAACATTAACATTAGTGTATTTGTAAGAAAATACTTAAATCTAGGTGCTATTTTAATATTTAAATATGTAATAAACAACTCATATGTACTTATACAAATTAATTGTGTATTTTTTTATAACGAAGAACATAAGCATGTTAAAATGCCAATTATAGTACGGATCAGTTAATTGACAGATAATGAAATTTAAAATAAAAACTTTCATTAACTGTTACTTACTGAGATTTTTCATTACTGAGCATGTGAATTAATCAGTAAGAAGTTAGTTTAACTTAATTAATATCTTAAATTTGAACGACATGTAAATAGGTTAAATATTTGTTTTATTCATAAGGATTGAAAATATATTGACTACCATACTATTTAACTAATTAGGTTAGATTTCCTTAAAAACTAGGTTAAATATTCAGAATATATATATATTACTCATAATGGTTTTACCATTCACACATAATTGTTTTCGCAAAAAATATAAGCAATTTTTTTTTAATTGTATTTTCTTATAAAGGCACATGTCTCGGTCCAAGATAAAACCAAGTTCAATTTCAAGAATAAAATTCTCTCTTTAAATTTTCGAAGCAATATTATGCATACCCTTGATTTTCAATGTAACTTAACATAGATTTCAACATTGTTTTATTAATTTGTTAACCAATATCATTATTAGAAAGCAAAAAATATTTTAATATTACACGAACTGTCTGATAATGATGAAACTAAAATAAGAAATATATCTCAAAAAAATATTTCTTTAAATAAAAATAATAGTTAATACATATATTTCTCATTAATTATCTTCTAAAATATTGCATTTTTTAACTTTTTAAATGACTTAAATTATATATATATATATATATATATATATATATATATATATATAGAGAGAGAGAGAGAGAGAGAGAGAGAGAGAGAGAGAGAAATAGATAGATATTTGAAAACTTCCATGCACATATAATTAGTCTCTAGTATTTTGTAATATTCAGTCTTTATATCAACTCTAGTCAATCAAAGGCGTAAGCCTTTAAAAATATTAAGTACATAATTCAATTAAGAAATATGTTTAGTATTTTATATAAATTAATTAATAAAATATAATTATTTTTATATTTTTTTAAATATTATGCGTAATAAATTATATATTATTTTTTTTGTCAACAAAATATTATTAAGATTTTATTTAAATCAATGGAAGGATAATTAAACTAGTTCATCGAGGAGATATGATTTTTATTTAATAAAAGATGTATATATCTCTTTGATAAAACTTTCTAACCCTTTTAGAATAATTTAAATATAAAGCATTAAATGTGAAAAATTAAAAATGAAAACTTTTAATATCTTAAATAATAAAGAAATCCATTTAGCAATTATTTCCCTTAAGGAATATGAAAATATATTTATTTTTACAGAAAAAAATATTCTCTTTTTTTATTAGTTTCGTTTCTTACTAATTAATAGAATTCACACAAAGGCAAGAATTAGATATTTGTAGCATTCCATTGTTGCCATAACAAGTTTTTGTAATTTCATTATTAAATGTTAGTAAAATATACAGCATTCCAAATTTTAGTTAAGAGACATGTTTATATTTACGGATTAGTTTGAACACTATTACCTCTAAAACATAGAATTTTGAAAAATTAAAACATTATTTGCTTGACCAAACAAATTATGCTGACATTTATTTCATTGTAAAATATTAATAATAGATCATATATGATATACTGCTCTGTGTTTAGAGAAATAATACATTGCATGCAAAAAACCTAACAACTGAAACACCAGTGATACAGTACTTATAAACGAAAGCATAGCTTTTAGAAATGCTTAAACACAAAACAAAGGGGCTTAGTAATTAAGAAAAGGTAAAAGTTATGAATGGAAGGTTGTAATACAAGGTGACAACAAAAGGACAGAAAGAAAAAAAAAATTGATGGACGCTATTAATCTCCTCATAAAAGTGTGATGTGTTGGGTCTATATCATAGATTAAAACTTCTAAATTTATTTATTTTTTAGTTGAATTTAATTAGATTGTATTTTAAATTATCTGATCCAATAAATAATACAAGCTAAAATTAAATAAAATATTAATAAAAAATATAGGATGATGGTAAGATATTGAGTGATTTTTGTAATAAAAATAAGGAGAAAATGCACTAATTACCCCTTTATTTTAGACATTTTATATTGAAATTTAAAACTATATTAATTAATTCAAGAAATTATATAAAATTCTTAATGTTTAGAATTTGTTCTTTTATATTGTTTAAACTTTAAATTAATTTTAATGCTCGAAACAAAGTGTTATATATATATATATATTTACAAATGAAAAATTAAAATAGTTAAAAAGTAACTACAAGATTTAAATTATAGATTTTAAAAAATTATAAACAAAATAAAATATTTTTTTAAATATGTTTATTCCTGTTATTTTTCTTAGTCTTCAATTGATAATTGTATCAAATATTTATATATAACTTTTATTTTCAATGTTTTCATTTAATTTGATCAAAGATAGCCGAAATATTTGAATTAATTGAAAAGAAAATTCATTAGAATAAATTTGAAAATATATCGCAAATTGTTTTGCTGGGATGGAAAGAATAGGGGTGAAAAGGTATAAAAGGAAGATAGATGTGATAAATAAGAAAGAGAATTATTATTATTAGTATTATGTATTCTATTTTCTTACATAAGTGAAAGGAAAAAGATAATAAAAAAATGTGATAAATGATGAAATAAAAAATAATAAGAAAAAATTGTGGTAAAATGAATAAAATAGAGGAGAAAATAAACTTAAAATTGAATTGAATAATTCTACCAAAAGTGATTATAAGTTGTATTGGTATCCGGGTTCCAATGGACCACACAATGGAAGAAATGAAAGTTAATGTATATGTTATTGATGGAAGCCTACTTGGGAAGATGTGCATTAAATACAGTTTCCCCTGCAAAGAAAAACACCCACCATTCAATGTATTTTAGCCCATAAATATGTTTTGCAGCATTGACTATAGCCATGGTACTGTTTATCTCGGATCACACCCACAAATTTTGTTTCTGAAAATAGTCTTTGCGTGAAAGCAAAGCACATAAGAAGGTGAAAAGAATATATATAAAAAAAAAAAAATGTGATCGTAAACATGTGTGTATGTATGTACGTAGATCTTGCCAATCACCATTCAGTTCCCTTGCCAACTTGAACTTGGTAATCATCCCTTTGTTTTCACACCCCTAGGGCTAAAGTTTTCCCATGCATTTGTCTAAGAAAATGAAGCCAAGGGAGTTAACACCGCCACCAATGTCATATCATTTAGTTCATATATCAAGACAGTGATAGAAATTCTGACATGTGCAGTGACTCAGATTTTGTTTTAACATTATTTCTATAATTCATCACACACTTCAGTTCTCTATGTCACTATGTTACATTTTCCCACATGCGTTGCTTTAGCTCAGAGAGAGAAAAAAGATAATGGAGATTTTACAAACACTAAAATCCAGTGAAATAGCCAGCAAGATAACTTCTGCAGCTGAATAGGGAAGCATGTATATCGAACCAAGGGCCCCCTCCTTGAATTCATGAACCCTATTAGGCCCATAGGTTGAGGTGGCATGGATTAATTTGTTCCTACCACATTTTTTACTCATAAATAAATCGTTGAGGAGAAGAGATGGTTGTGAATGATGTCTAAATGGTTTGAGGTAAGTGGTAGACCTAGAACAACTTTGATATTTACGTAACTTCTTCTGCATGGAAGTACTCACTCTTGTGGTGCATGATAATCCTTATATTTGACAAAAGAACAGCAAATAATATAGCCTAACTTTATCTTGTTGGACCTTATGAATATACATATTCTGATTGAATGTTTATCTGACTTGTCGACATTAGGAAATATGATCTGATTCAATTCTAACTCTAGACTCAACTAATCATCATTGTTTACACCAAGAACTGAAAAATGTCAGATTTGGCGAACTAAAGGGAGAGACAACACACATATCATGTGCTATGGTGCTTGTACATTCTGGTTCAGAATGATCTCCATTCTCAAGATCTAATCCACAAGATAGACAGCAGTTTTTATGGTATCTAGAAATTATTGTATGATAGAAGTGGTGCATCAAGTAAGGGGGCATGTACCATTCGCTAATCCCAACGACAAGGCCACCTTGAAAACCTTTCACACATAACATAATATTGGTTCAAAATGCAACACTGCTAAACCAAATTCATTCTCACTCTGCTTCAACACAATGCCTCAAGCTCTTACCATTAGGAGTGTCCATAACCAAGTTAAACCATTTTCAATTACATTACAAAACTGAATATTAATTAAACTAGCTAATAGCTGAAAATAGAAAATAAAAGCTTTATTTTTTATTGTTAAAATCCCCAACCATGCTTGTATTGATTTGGAGCATTATGGATAAAATTTTTAAATTTTGATAACTAGCACACTGATTCAATGTTTTCTTAATTTAGAGGTTATATTATGAGCCCATCGCATTGACAACCTATATTTAATTAATTATGAATGATTTGTAATCCGTGTTTTATATATAAAAAAGTATTGTAATGTATGTGTAGTATTCTATTTTCCTTTTGCTTACGGTTATGTAGATTTCACTTTTATTTAACTTAATTGGTAATTAGATTCTTAGACTCATTTACGCATTTTACCATTCAATATTATTTTTGTCGAATTTTATTATTTTATTCTCTTTCCTTAATTTTATCACCAAGTTCTCAATTTTTGTATATTGTGCTATTGGAGGTTTCTTTAGCATATTTTACCATCATATTTTTAAACTTTATATATTTTATCATCATGTTCATAATAAAAATAACATTATTTTATAAAAATTGGTGATGAAATCACATATTTTTAGAGGCGCATTAACACTTTATTACATATTTAATATGTTGATAAAATATAATTTAAAAATATGATAATACAGCGTACGAGAAAAAAAAATCACAATAAAATGAACAAGTAATAAAATCGCAATTAAACTTCCTTAGTTTTCAAATTAAAATCCTTGAAAGTCATAAAAGTAAATTGAAAAAATTAGAAAACAATGTATAAAATTGAATTAAATTCAACCATTAAAAATAGTTTTGCTTTGATGAAAAATTTACATTACTTTCAAAATAAAACAAGTCCAACAAAATATATATTAATTCAGGTGAGTTTTTATCTACAAAAATCAAACTAAGTCTAAATGTAAAGTTTACTCCTGGTATTCAAGTATATATTGTCCTACTTAGATGAAGACTAAGGTGCATCATTTACATATGTCCTTTATTATATGAACCATTTTTTTAGATTCTCATAACATTTGCGACTTACCTTTGCTATATTTATTTCTCTCCTACTTTCTTCTATGGATTTTGTTCTTTGATTCACATTTTTGGACGAAGATGACAAACTTCTATTGCTGTTGTTCCAGTTTGCACAACTTCAATCACAAAAACATTCACAGCAATTCTCATAGGTCAACAGAGTCTACAATAACCACTTTCATATCTTTATAGCAATTTACTTCAACACCATCTACAATGACAAAATTCTAGAATCTCATCAAAACACAATTTTCATCGCAAATTATTAAATCCAATAACCAAACATGATCCTTCTGTAATTATATTAAACCACCATTTTACTAACTCCACAATTTACACAAACATATATGATCAAAATTTAACCTAGTTTGACATAAGAGACAGCACACGCCTATTATTTTTTCATTTTAATATAAAATATCCACTGCTGTATTTTATTTCATTTCCTTTTATTAAATTTCATTCCTCATTCATCCAACATAGTTTCAGTCTCAATTATCTTGAGGTCTTCGTTAAAATCACAGGGCCATAGAACTAATTACCACCTTTAAGTTAATCCGACCTAATTATCGTTGAAACATAAATTAGGCCATAAAACTTCGTCCTCCGTTGTTACATTATCCATAAATTTTGCAATTCCATTAGTTCAGACGCGTGGCGTAGGTAATATATAATACCTTCCAATGGAAAATGGTATTGGAAGAGAACAGAACAGCACAGAAAAATAATGTGTTCACAAAATGCTCCTCAAAAGTCAAGACCATATCAGGTTGGTGAATTCTGACCTGTGCTCATATCCATGCTTGATACACACACACACACATATATATATATATATATATATATATATATATATATATATATATATATATATATATATATATATATA
>Ga0209700_105484_pt1 | contig 21345 bp, 5 predicted proteins | sample SiratroredBW_FD_187528 | JGI IMG/M metagenome (GOLD analysis project Ga0209700, IMG submission 187528) | Root nodule microbial communities of legume samples collected from California, USA - Siratro red BW (SPAdes) (version 2) | ecosystem: Host-associated > Plants > Roots > Nodule | place: USA... | reverse complement strand
TATATCACACTGAATATAAATAAATCTAAGTTAAAAAGATAAAACCTGATTGATCCTGTCTTTTGGTATGTCTTTAAATATAATTTGTAACTTCTAAATTCTCTTCCTTCCTTGAATCTGCAGAAATTATTTTAAGATTAATTAAACAATAATGAAAAAAAAATTGGGATCAATTGATCAATCTCATATTATTTTTACCTAATATTGATGCACTCAAAAGGAGCTAAAGTGAACACAAGGTCTTCCTCAATCAATCTACTGTTGAAGTCTCCAAGTAAAGACACGTGCATAAATACACAATATAGAATGATGAGATATCAAATGAAAGGAATTTGAAATTGAAAACAAATTGAAATAATATTATAGAATGACCAAAGAGACAGAGGAAGAAAATGAGATAAGTGAAGAAAGAAGGAGAGAAGTGAAATAGTCAGACAATGATAGGACATATAAAGTGATGAAACCGTTGTAATATAGGGAAGAGATAAATTAGAAAGTTTTGATATGAAAGATTCTTTCACTGTTCAATTTTTTTAAAATATTATTAATTTATTATAAGAAAGTTTCAATAATATTATTCATTAAATAGCATTTATAGTACCAATATGAATTTAAAGTCATTAAATAATATTTCTATCATCAATGTAAACTTAAAATCAGTTAAAATATTTAAATTTTTAATTAAAATTTTTTTAGTATAATTTTAAAATTAAATATTTTTTATTTTATAATAATATGTGAGTATTAAATTTTTTTGAAGCCTTGAGGCCTAAAGAATATTAAATTTTTTTAAAACCTTTATGACCTTGAGGCCTAAGCATATTAAATTTTTTTGAGGCCTTTAAAACCTTGAGGTCTAAAGCGGTTGCTTTAGCTGCTTGGGTCTTGAACCACCCCTGTTATTATTAACAATGATTCTGATAATATTATATTATAAAAGATGACATAATTCATGAGAATGATATGATATATGAAAGTTCCAAATTGTTTTAAAAAAAGTTATGTAAATGAAAAATAACATAAATAACTAGTTGCTTACAGATTATAAATTAAACCTATTTTGATGAAATCATCTAACGAACTTTTTAAACTAATTTATAAAAACTACAAAAGTGACTTGTGATCATGCATTCATGCCCCTAAATACAGATAATCTGTAAGGACCAATTCTAATTAAGTATATCACATTGGCAGCATTACCACATAGCAAGTAACAGGTTTCTCATGGACATAGGATAAAAAAGTATTATTTCTTTAGAACCCTCAATTTCCCTTTAAAGATTCTGTGCATTCTGAAAACTTTAGCCCTAATACATATAGATGATAAGAACACCAAGGAATTCACAGATCTAGAAGTGAGTGTCAAACCTTTTCCTAATTTCTGAACAGTATTTGATTTAAATTTAGTTTTGATAATATCATCAGCGTGGACATGCCGGAGTGGTTATCGGGCATGACTAGAAATCATGTGGGCTTTGCCCGCGCAGGTTCGAATCCTGCTGTTCACGTTTTTTATTGTTGCATTTTATGATGATTTTTTTTTTTTACATAAAATTGTCATTGCATAAACATGGGTTGCAAACATTCTAATTTTTCTATTGGAGCCATAACAATTTTTTGTTATCATTCTCATGATTTAGACTCCAAAATTAAGCATATTAGATAAATCTAACTTCCTTGTAAGCACTTTTTTAAATTTAGTGACACCATTCATATTTTTTCTAGTCTTTCTTTACCTTTTTCTATGGAAACAAAATTTGGATCCTACAATTTTGCCCACTTCTTTAACAACCATCACTTTTTTTCCTTAAACAATTTTGCATAAATCATTATGTTTTAGAAAAAGTAGCCTAATTAATAATATCCCCTATCAATATAGGGGGGGAAACCCAAAATATGATGGGAAATTCTTGTTGCTTGATTTGTCAATGTTTGTGGCTAGCCCCTCCATGTTCTTCCCAAAGGCAAAAATAGTAAAAAAAAAAAAAATCAATAAGAAGTGACAAATAACATTATGAATGAATATTATTGGCAGAAAGAATGGGTGTACCTAAATCAAAAGAAATTGGACCCCATTACTTAAAAATCTATTTTTCACAATTTTCTTTCCAAATAAAAAAGTGTGTACGATTCACCTTTTTCCTTTCTTTGAAGTCAAGCTTGTTCTTGATTTTATTTTAATATTATTGTTGAGATCTTATTTGGGTAGCATTGTTGAATTGTTCCAATGAATGGTGTGAGAGTGAGTTTGAGAGTACTTGCGAAGATTCGTAATAAGTAGTGGGAAATATGGGCCTCCAATGATGGACCCATTATTGGGCCATCAAAAGTCAATGGTGCTGGGCCATTGTTCTAATTCTGGAATGGCTTGCAACGGATTAGGATACAGAGGGACCCACGTGGCCCATCAAACATCTACCTTTGTGTTCCAATAAGTAAAAACAAACAGTGAACTTGCTTCCTGCTGACGTGGAGCTGACACATTTTCTACCTCCTACCCTTAAACCTATCTTCTATGCCTACCCATTAGCCAAATCAAATATTTCTTTTTAATATGTGGGAAAAAAATTAAAATAACTTATTGGAATATTATTTATTTGTTTTTGCATCATCTAATTAATTTTTTATTAAAATTTTTCATTCTAATAAATATTTAAAATATTTTACTTTTGTCTAAATAATTTACTAATCAATTTTGCTGACATGATAATATGATTGGTATTTTCATTTTTATGTTTCCAACTTCTCAATCAATTCTTAATTTTTTGCTCCAATTTTCTTTAATTTACCAATCACACTTTTAGAAAGGAGGAAAGGAATGATTTAATTGATAGATTGAAAGAGATTGAAAAGAAAAGAATTACGTTGATCGGTGAGACGAGAAAATGAAAATAACAACTACAAGTAGTTGAATTTAATTCAACCTATTATTTTAATATAAATTTCAAAAACTTATTCTTGAGTAATAATTAAATACATTTTCAGAAATTAAAGTAACAATTTTAACAAAATTATTCATAAAGTGATACTAATTATAAATTTTCTTATTTCCAAAAACTAAAATGAGAACTTTTCACACTTTTGCAAGGATTTTTGTATTGACCCTTATTTTCATGAGGGGAGTAATATTATTGGCATAATTTTCTATACAAAAATAAATCTATGTTAACATGATTGGACATGAAAAAATAATAATAATTGAGGCATGGCTGGCTCTGAATGAATAGTTCTTGCTGTACTATTTGTTTTTTACCATATATTACCGACACAATTCATGATAGTGTAGTTGCACAAGAAACTAGTTTTGAAAAACGGGTCAAATTATTTAAATTTGTATCAGTGTAGAATTTGCAAGAAAAAACATAACAGTGTTAGAGATAATTTATTTACTTGTGTTACTTAGAAGTTAGACATGACCAAGACAGCAAAGTGGGATTAAGACTGAGTTAATAATAGATAATTTAGCTTTCTAGATTAGGAAAAAGACCTTTGCCAAAAGAAAGAAAATAAAAGTAATACTTTTGTGTGGAGAATAAAATTTCAAACTAGTCAATGACATAAAAACATCTGTGAGATCCCTTTCTAAAACCATACTTTGTGGACACCTTCAGTAATTTTTTATTGTCTTTTGAATTTGAAAAGTTGAGTGGTGAGGAAAAAATCACAGAGAAAAGCATAATTATGTTAATCATGACAATGTCCTGTGATTATTGTGCTAATTGTGTATCATGTATGGTAGTTTCTGTGGCCTCATGATATGGATGGTGATTCAGACAGCACTACAAGCAGAAACAACAACCTAGGTTTTGAAGAAATGAGATTTTGTCAGGTTTGAAAATGAACCAAGATTCCAGATCAATAATTTCTGCAATAGTACTTCTGTAATAGTAAAACTTGTAAAAAGAATTTAAAAATAATGTAACATATAAGACATGTTGTATTAAGAATGAAGAAATCTTGTTATATAAATTTTAAAACTGAAAAACAAGTGAAATTCATAAATCTACCATTTTCAAGGTTGATGTTAACTGTTTTAAAGTAAAAAATATTTTTATTTTAATTTTATGAACCTAGATTTTTATTTGTACCTATAAAGCAGGTTCATTTATGTTACTGAAAGGACCAAATAAATTCAACTATCAGTTTGTTTGAAGATAGTAACAAAAATAACAAATAACTTATACCTGGGTCACACAATTATATAGTCATAGAGATGAAGTTGATTTCTATTGTTTTTATACTTCACAATTATTTTGTAGTTTATGCAATGCATTTATTTATGATACATGCATGATGTACAAAACGATGAAGAAAAGTAGGTGGTACAAACTGACTTACTTGGCAGGTTGCAATTGTCGGTAACCAATGAGAAGCCCTTTCTGATGAATTTGGATGAAAATGATTTTGCATGTGTGTGAAAACATAATAGCTTAATTTCTTAACTATGGATATGAAAAAGGTCAAATTCAAAAAGTTTTTTCTTTTTTCTTTTTATTATTTCTTCTCATTTTTACAAATTTGAAAAATGTTTTGATATTTAATGTTGATATGAGTTTGTAATAAAAATAGTTAATAATGATAGATATAAAAGTATGAGATTTATATAGATGAGAAAGAGAAGATGACTTTTGTAGACGAGGAAGAGAATATGCAGATGATTGGTGTTTATCTTCAACAATTGTGGTTGATTTTGTGAACAGAAAAAATAAGAAGAGAAGGAAAGGTGAAATTTCTAAGAAAAAATAAGGTGATATAAAGGTAATAATTATCTTAATCTTATTAGGCATGTAATTTTATTAGGCATGACAATAGTAATAACTATCTTCATTTCTTTCCACATATTCATGAGAGTAGTAAGACGTTGTCACGTCTACATGCATATGAACAAAGATGACATAGACTCTTTTTGCAGTGACAAATTGTCCTGGTTGTTCCCAGTCTAAATATTTATTATAATAATTTGTAATTATTTAGGTTATGATTATTAATTAAATCAATAAATTTATTGTGTTTATGATTGTAACATACAATTATTAAACTATCACTATTTAATCAATAAATAATACTAATTTACTAATTCAAATTCAAAAAGCTTTTTTTCTTTTTCTTTTTATTATTTCTTTCTATTTTTACAAACTTGAAAAACGTTTTGATATTTAATTTTGATATGAGTTTATGATAAAAACAAAGTAGTTAATAATGATAGATATAAGGATATGAGATTTGTTTTTATCAGTGTTGTAGATGAGAAAGAGAAAATACAGATGATTAGTGTGGTCAACAATTGTTGCTGAATTAGAGAAAAAAAAAAAAAAAAGGAGAGGAGGAAATGTGAGATCGGCAAGGAAAGATAAGTTGAGGCAATAACTATCTTAATCTCATTGGACATATTTATGAGCAGTGTACAGTAGGGAGAAGGGAGAAGTTGTCATGTCTGCATGCATGTGAACAAAAATGGCAGGGATTATTTTTATGGAGATCAGAGATTTCTTGCAACCTCTCTGCCAATTCTCGAAATGGTGAATGTGGTAGTTGAGGAATTCAAATCACCTTTATAAATATGTAAAATAGAGAATGAAGTAGACAAAAGATGATGTAGACAGATAAGTAACCACTTGTCCTCTAATTCCCAAACTAAATATTTATTATAATAATTTGTAATTATTTAGGTTATAATTATTAATTAAATCAATAAATTTATTATTGTAACATACAATTATTAAATTATCACCATTTAATTAATAAATAATACTAATTTACTAATTCAAATTCAAAAAGTTCTTTTTCTATTTTTTATTATTTCCTCTCATTTTTTACAAACTTGAAAAATGTTTTGATATTTAATGTTGATATGAGTTTATGATAAAAAAATAGTTAATAATGATAGATATAAGGGTATGAGATTTGTTTTTGTAACTGTTATAGATGAGAAAGAGAAGATGGAGAGATGATTAGTGTTTGTGGTCAACAATTGTTAGTTGAACTACAGAAAGAAAGAAAGAAAGAAAGAAAGAAAGAAAGAAAGAAAGAAAGAAAGAAAGAAAGAAAGAAAGAAAGAAAGAAAGAAAGAAAGAAAAGAGGAGAGGAGGAAATGTGAGATTGGTAAGGAAAAATAAGCTAACATGAAGGCAATAATTATCTAAATCTCATTGGACATATTTATGAGCAGTGTACAGTAGGGAGAAGTTGTCATGTCTGCATGCATGTGAACAAAAATGACAGGAATTCTTTCTTTTTATGGAGATCAGAGATTTCTTACAACCTCTCTGACAATTCCTCCAGATGGTGAATGTGGTAGTTGGCGAATTCAAATCACCTTTATAAATATGTAAAACAGAAAATGAAGTAAAGAAAAGATGATGTAGACAGATAAGTAACCACTTGTCCTCTAATTCCCAAGCTAAATATTTATTATAATAATTTGTAATTATTTAGGTTATAATTATTAATTAAATCAATAAATTTATTGTGTTTATGATTGTAACATACAATTATTAAATTATCACTATTTTTTTTATTTTTTATTATTTCTTCTCATTTTTACAAACTTGAAATTTTTTTTTATATTTAATGTTGATATGAGTTTAAGATAAAAAAAAAATAGTTAATAATGATAGATATAAGTATATGATATTTGTTTTTGTAACTGTTGAAGATGAGAAAGAGAAGATGCAGAGATTGACAAGGAAAGATAAGCTGATAAGAAGACAATAATTATCTTAATCTCATTGGACATATTTATGAACAGTGTAGATATAAGTATATGATATTTGTTTTTGTAACTGTTGAAGATGAGAAAGAGAAGATGCAGAGATTGATAAGGAAAGATAAGCTGATAAGAAGACAATAATTATCTTAATCTCATTGGACATATTTATGAACAGTGTACAGTAGGGAGAAGTTGTCATGTCTGCATGCATGTGAACAAAAATGGCAGGGATTATTTTTATAGAGATCAGAGATTTCTTGTAACTTCTCTAACAATTCTCAAAATGGTGAAGGTAGTAGTTGAGGAATTAAAATGACCTTTATGAATATGTAAAATAGAGAATGAAGTAGAGAAAAGATGATGTAAACAAATAAGTAATCACTTGTCCTCTAATTCCCAAGCTAAATATTTATTATAATAATTTGTAATTGTTATTCAAAAAGTTTTTTTTTCTTTTTTTATATTATTTCTTCTCATTTTTACAAACCTGAAATTTTTTTTAATATTTAATGTTGATACGAGTTTATGATAAAAAAAAATAGTTAATAATGATAGATATAAGGATATAAGATTTGTTTCTGTAACTGTTGTAGATGAGAAGGAGAAGATGCAGAGATTGGCAGGGAAAGATAAGCTGACATGAAGACAATAACTATCTTAATCTCATTGGACATATTTATAAGCAGTGTACAGTAGAGAGTAGTTGTCATGTCTGTATGCATGTGAACAAAAATGGCAGGGATTTTTTTTTATGGAGATCAGAGATTTCTTACAACCTCTCTGACAATTCATCCGAATGGTGAATGTGGTGGTTGAGGAATTCAAATCACATTTATAAATATGTAAAATAGAGAATGAAGTAGAGAAAAGATGTTGTAGACAAATAAGTACCCACTTATCCTCTAATTCCCAAGCTAAATATTTATTATAATAATTTGTAATTATTTAGGTTATAATTATTAATTAAATCAATAAATTTATTGTGTTTATGATTGTAACATACAATTATTAAATTATCACCATTTAATTAATAAATAATACCAATTAACTAATTCAAATTCAAAAAAATTTTTTCTTTTTTTCTATTATTTCTTCTCATTTTTACAAACCTGAATTTTTTTTTAATATTTATGTTGATACGAGTTTATGATAAAAAAATAGTTAATAATGATAGATATAAGGATATGAGATTTGTTTCTGTAACTGTTGTATATGAGAGAAAGAGAAGATGCAGAGATTGCCAAGGAAAGATAAGCTGACATGAAGACAATAATTATCTTAATCTCATTGGACATATTTATGAGCAATGTACAGTAGGAAGAAGTTGTCATGTCTGCATGTATGTGAACAAAAATGACAGGATTCTTTTTATGGAGATAAGAGATTTCTTACGACCACCTCTCTGACAATTCCTCCAAATGGTGAATGTGATAGTTGACGAATTCAAATCACCTTTATAAATATGTAAAATAGAGAATGAAGTAGAGAAAATATGATGTGGACATATACGTAACCACTTTTCTAATTCTCAAGCTAAATATTTATTATAATAATTTGTAATTATTTAGGTTATAATTATTAATTAAATCAATAAATTTATTGTGTTTATGATTGTAACATACAATTATTAAATTATCACCATTTAATTAATAAATAATACTAATTTACTAATTCAAATTCAAAAAGTTTTTTTTTTCTTTTTTTTTATTATTTCTTCTCATTTTTAGGAACTTGAAAATTTTTTTGATATTTAATGTTGGTATGAGTTTATGATTAAAAAAAAATAGTTAATAATGATAGATATAAGGATATGAGATTTGTTTTTGTAACTGTTGTAGATGAGAAAGAGAAGATGAATAGAGATTGGCACGAAAAGATAAGCTCACATGAAGGCAATAACTATCTTAATCTCATTGGACATATTAATGAGCAGTGTACAGTAGGGAGAACTGATCTTGTCTGCATGCATGTGAACAAAAATGGCAGGGATTCTTTTTTATGGAGATTAGATATTTCTTACAACCTCTCTAACAATTCTTGAAATGGTTGAATGTGGTAGTGGACAAATTCAAATCACTTTTATAAATATATAAAATAGAGAATAAAGTACGATAAGTGACCACTTATCCTGTAATTCTAGTTTAAATATTTATTATAATAATTTGTAATTATTTAGGTTATAATTATTAATTAAATCAATAAATTTATTGTTTTAATGATTGTAACATACAATTATTAAATTATCACCATTTAATTAATAAATTATACTAATTTACTAATAATTAAATCATTAAATATGTTAGTAATTAATTAATTAAATTAAAAAAGACTAATAATTTTACAAATGATTTACTTAATAAAATTTTCAATAAATTTACTGTAAATAAATTTATAAATATTAAATAATATTATATTTTTAATTAATATCTTTTTAATTAAAATTAAAAAATAAAGTGGTGGAAAATTATTATACCCTCCTAGATGGTTGATGGGTGAGTATTTATCTTTTCATAATTTTATTAGTGACTTATTTTTTTACTTTTTTTTCATGTTTTCACTTTTGATTTGATTTATTCATGAAATGTTTGTTTTCATCAATATGAACTATTTATTTTAATAGTCTAAACTGTTTTTTAATTTTTATTAATAATTAATAATTAAAAATCAAAATTATTTATTTATTGATTTAATATCTACGAATCTTATTACAATAATTTTATCGTTATTTTTGAATTACAATTAGTAAAATTAATAGTTTTATTTAATTTAGTAGTCAATTCAAAAAGCCTTTTTTTCCTTTTATTATTTCTTCCCATTTTTACAAACTTAGAAAATGTTTTGATATTTAATGTTAATATGAGTTTATGATAAAAATGTGTAATAATCTTGTTTATTTTTGCCATTCTGTTGTTTGTTGTAGAGGAGGAAGAGAAGATGTGAATGATTAGTGTTTGTGTTTAAAAAATTATGGTTGATTTGAAGAAAAGGAGGAGAGGAGAAAAGGCCTATCTTCGCGTGAAAAGAAAGTCGCAATGAAACATTCGCTGACATGAAGACTATAACCATTTTAATTTTATTGGACATGTTTATGAGCACTGTAAAGTAGTGAAATGTAACCATGTCTGAATGCATGCAAACAAAAAATAGTAAGGATTCTTTTTGCAATGGTCAAAGATTTTTTACAACCTTCTTTCTGACAAATCTTGAAATGGTAAATGTAGTAGTTGAGGAATTTACAATGACCTTTATACATATATAAATTAGAGAATAAAGTAGAGAAAAGATAATGTAGACAAAGAATTAGTTACTTTTCCTCATAATTTCCAATCAGACCATATTTATTATAATAATTTGTGATTATTTAGGTTATAATTATTATTTAGGTTATAATTATTAGATGTATAATTCAATAAATTTGTTGTGTTTATGATTGTAACATACTATTATTAAATTATCATCATTTGATTAATAAATAATACTAATTTACTAATAATTAAATCATTAAATATTTTACTAATTAATTAATGAAATTAAAAAAGACTAATAATTTTACAAATGATTTACTTAATAAATTTTTTAATAAATTTATTTTAATTAAAATATTAAATTTTAAATAATATTGATTTTTAATTATTTTTTTAACTGAAATTAGAAAATAAAGTTGTAAAAAATTATTATACCCTCCTAGATAGTTGATGGGTGAGTATTTAGCTTTTCATAATTTTATTCGTTACTTATTTTATGTTTATTTTGTGTGTTTTCACTTTTTATTTGCTTTACCCATGAATTTTTTTTTTTATCAATATGAACTATTTATTTTAATAGTCTAAACTGTTTTTTTTTATTAATAATTGTTAATAAAAAATAAACATTATTTATTTATTGATATCTACGAATGTAATTACAATAAATTCATTAATATCTTTTGAATTATAATTAGTAAAATTAATAGTTTTTATTTAATTTAGTAGTTATAATTTAATAATTTTATGTTATTTATTAATTAAATAGTTATAATTTAATAATTTTATTAAAATTTTAAAATAAAATAAAGTAAATAAATTTTTATTTGATAATTATAATTTAAATCATTACACATTGACATAATTTAATTTTCAAACTAATACATTTGAAAAGAGAAAAGAAAAAGGACAGTGTTAAGCTACAGTAAATGTGGCTAGTCACAATAGGAAATTCTGTTTTTTTTTTTTTTTTTTATAAGAAAAGTATTCATTGATTGGGGTAGTTTAGTTTGTGCTCTTGTGCCTTAGTGGTTTGAAAGATTTGAACGGTGGTTTAGCAAAAATGTGATAAAAATTTAAGCAACTTATGTTGCTCTTAGGAACCTAATCAAAAGTTGTAACAAAAATCATACTCAAAAGTTTGTAGCACAAATCATACATGTGCATGAAGTCATATGGGAAAGAATCTTCAAACCACTTTTCATGTACATAAAAATCTCTCCTTTCATTAATTAAGTGATTAAGTAATTAATTAATTGATTTCTTCTTTTCTGGGCTTTGCTGCATTCACCAGTACTGTGAAATGTGCCAAGGGGCATCACGTGGCATTGCAGTTCCTGAACTCTCTCTATCAGAAACCAAAGAAGTGAAGAGAATAGTGACAATGAACTAAGCAGAGAGAGACAGAAGTGAGTTATCCCATTTCCATATAACAAGGATCAATGATGATAATAGCTCTGTGCTGACACACTTTCCTCATTTTTGTGCCACTTTACACTCCATCTTATCATACTATATACTTAATTAACCACAAATTAATGTAGCATATAGCATCTTTATGTACATAATAACACAATATGGATCCAAAGCATGTAAAAAAATAATAATGTAGTGAGAATAAAAACAATGACTGCACACACAAGAGGACAGGACAACAGAGAGCTTCCCTGAAGAAAACTCATGAGCCCCATTATTTGGCACTCAAAGAATCCTATGTAGAATGGCCCTCATTTCAGCAGACACTAAAGTTCATCCACCTCTCCCCAATTATAAAGGCCATGTGCCCTATACCATTTCCACACACCAACTGCCCCTCAGGAACATGTACAACTCCTCAACATCTTCTACCATAAAGCCTATTTCTACTCCTTTCATTTTCACACCTTTATGCCTAGATGGATTTTCTGTTTTATAAGGACTTAACATGTCTAAAGTAAATCACATTATTTTCTAGTGCATCCTCTCATTAGGAAATGCTCTACACTTTCACATGAATGCAGTATTAGTTGTACAATATGTTGTTTAGGACCAGGAATCATGATTCATATTTTGATTTCATTATTCATCTAAGGACAAGGGACCTAAAAAAAATGTGCCTTTTCTTTTTTTCTTTGACAAAGAACAAGACATGAAAGCCTAAAGATAGGTATGTCTAGTCTATACCTATTAAAGAACTATACCAATGGATCACTGTAATGTTCCTGAAACTCATGATTACAGTGTCCCGAAAATTTCCTTCAATTATATAAACCGTACTAGTATAATTCGAGGATACTCCAGACAACATTCGATGTTCCAGCACCATTTCTTGCAAGCTACTCACATGGCTTTTTATCCTCTTGGAAATTACCAACTTCTAAAGTTTTAATGTCATCGGTGGTTTGGTTTGGTTTCTAATCTTCTGTGGACCAGCAGGCTCGGTGGCTTTGTTTATTTATGCAGCTATTCCCCCAAGACTAAGCCACTTTCTCTCTATTTATTTTTCCTTTTCTGGCTTTGTGGTTGAGGGAGAGTTACTATATTTGGGGAACTGGTTGAGTTAATGTGTTGAAGATTGCGATTGTGTTGGTTTGTCATGGTTTCAAGGATGTTGAAGATGAAGATAGGAGAATCAAACATGTGTGTGTTGAGGGATAAGGATGGAGGAGGATAAGAAATGGTGTTCCTTTAGACAGATATAAAAGCTAAAGAAAAGGATTTTACACTGGCAAAGTCCACCTAAAGGTTTATGATTTCCCTTCCACTACTACACCACATGGCCTATCACGTGTCATTGTTGCTCCATGACAAAATCTCCTTATCCACTCCAATTGTTGAGACTTGATCATTAAGTAGAATTCCCATAAACTCATCTTTTACCCTTCATGGCTCACCACCTCTAGCTTTGTGCAACATTTAGTAATGTTGATAATTCTAGAGTGACCCTTAATTTGTGTCCACAAAACAAAGTTACAAAACTGAATTTTGGGGTTAAACACTGCATGAGTACTTTGCATGTGCATTGTGGCAAGTGAGAACAAAAGCTAAAAACCATAATAATATGAGCATTTAGCAGGTCTGACTGAAGCACAATGAGGGACAAAAAAATTGAACAGCAAAGGAAGGACGAAAGAAATTGCATCAGCACCCTTTTCCCAAAGCCTAAAACTTGGTCTCTCTCATGTGATGTGCTTGGTGGATCTGACACCCATGATTGTTGGGTGTGCAGTGTAATCCTGAAATGCTCTCAAGTCACCGTATCTTTCAAACTGAGTTTTCAAAGCCCTAGACATTCTAAATTTGCAAACTCTCCAATTCACTTCACTCACGTGCTGCTGCATTGGTGGATGGATAATCAAACTCTAATATATTTCTTATAATCTTTGGACAAAGGTACAAAGAACCAAGCAAAACCTAGTTTGCTTCACTTTTATTCTCAGTTTAGGATCCATAGCAGTCTCATTTTTATATATATTCTTTATCTTTGTATCAGTGCCTTCAATTTCCTTTCTTTTCTCTATTCATATACTTCAATTTTCCAACATTTGTTTGTTTGTTTTTAACTTTGGAAAATCCAAATGAATGAGACAAAGCATGCGTCAGCTTCTCAATCTGCCTAGGTTTTGGTTTAAACAAAGAAGTTCTCACTTTGTTCTCTGTCGTATATGTTTGCATCATGGTTGTGATGAAAGAACAGATAAAATCATTTCATCCATTGATTCAGATTCTATTGTTGTTATCTAATTACAGATTCTTAAATTTAACTTTTATAGATACATTACATTCTTAATTTTGTTCGTATACTTGTGATATATTTGGTCTTTTACACATGGGAACTAAATTATAATAAAAGATGTGTTATATATTATATTTTATATCATAGAACAAAATTATCAGGAAAAAATTGTTTTTCCAAAATTAAAATTAATTTTGAAAATATGCATTAGAGTAACTAATAAACACAAAGAATTAAAAATAATAAGATATTGATCATTAATAAGTGAAAAATGAAAACATCACATTTAAAAAATTACTCGTCTTTAGTATATATTAGTTTAGGAAATTATTTAATTTCAGAAAATTTTATAGGAATTAAAGATATACTCAGAAATCATCTGTTATAATCAAGAATATCAGTTTTGACTTTGTTTCAAACTTAAGTAGGAAATAAATTTAAATTAAGTTATATTAATATTAAAATAAAATTTGTCTAATTAATTTAGGAAATTATTTAATTTTGATGTATTTTATAGTATTTTAAAATATACTTGGGAAATTAATTTAAGAAATTATTTTATTTTAGCTTAGTTAAAAAATACTAAACATTTGGATTGGAAATGACGTTAAGAAGAAAAGAAAACTACATATAGGAAAGAAAAATATAATTGTTCATATATGCAAACCCTACAAATAAATTTGAATTGTTACATAAATATTATCTAATAGAGTATCTTAGTTGTATCAAAATCTTTATGAATATATAGATAAAATACATATATTATATGAAATTTTCAAAATATTCTCGTGCTTTGCTTTTTTTTTTAATTTTCAATAAAATATTTGTGAAAATTCACATCACATGCGTTGTTCTGATTAGAATAAAGTTTGATACAGATATATAAGTGAGTTAAATATATGTATTATTTTTTTAAAAAAAAACACAAGCCTTACGACGTTTAATATTATAATCATATTCTCCCACATTGATCATACAAATAAAATGCATTTTTATATTCCTAAAAATTCCTGAAATTCAAGTAGAATTTTCAATTCATCTCTTTTTTTGTTTGAATTCACGTTTTGTTGCAATTTTAAAATTATATTTATTTATTTCTAATTCTTTTATAGGTAATTTATATATAGATAACTTTTCATTTTAAAAATATAATTAGTATTTGAAATTCATTCAATCTTAATATCATCATTTATAGTTTATAATTATATCTATAGTTGGGCAATACCTTTATAATCTCAACAAGATGATTCAACAATAGGCAATATCTTCAGCTTTTCCAAGCGATGGACGTTGTTATGATCTCATTCCTAATTATCTTATTACATATGAAAGTTCTTAGTATCATACTTTTGTTGAGAAGTTACCCGTTGAGAATTGTATAATAATAATCTATAAAAAAAGGAATTTTCTATTTAGTTATATAATTTATATTATTATTTTATTCTTAATCATATTTTAAAATAAAAAAATATTCTAATACTAAAAATAATCACTCATGTTTTAATAACATAATGTATTATAAATCACTCACTTTTTTTTTAACAGCGTGTATATTAAAAGTTATTCATTATTTTTTATGTAATTACTATTATTATTTTTATTTTCATAAAAAAAATATAAGACTTATTTTTAAGTTACAATATAAAATTCAGAATACCAATTTAAAAAATAAAATACAGTGAAAAAACGTGAAAAAAACACACAAAACAGTAGAAAAGAGGTATATGTAGATTAAAAGAGGTAGCTGCTCATATTTTTAAATAAATTAAATTCTAAGTATTTAAAATATTTGATTTTGTACAATTAAAATTCTTTGACATTAAATAAGTAATATTTAATTATTTTATTTTTTATATAGTAGAAAACCATATAAAATTAAAACTAATATATATATATATATATATATAATAAGATAATGAAAAAAAAATCGGACATACATATCTGATCGCTAGTATATATAAAATAAAGAAAATAAAAACTTAACCATTTCCCCCCAACATTAAGGTTATTTTTATCAATAAATTGATTATATGATTAAATTAGTAAATTTAAAAAAAGTTCAAAACTAACAAAACATTGATATGATAATTAATAAATAATTAAATGTGAAAATATGACACTGGAACCTTAAAAATTTACATATATCATTGGTATACAATAGAAGGAAAAGGTTTAAATTGAACATATTTTTAAGTTTTCAGTTTTAAATCCTAGTTTCTATTTTTTAGGGTAAATCTCTTATCGTTTCTAAGATTCATGAATATAATTAGATTGGTTTATTTTTTTTTTAATATCAGAAGTATAAAATATAGTTTAATTGAATTAATTTAATTCTATAAAATTAATTCGATAAAGAAATTAATTAGTTAAGTCATTAGTTTGAAAAATCAACCAATAAAAGCGAAAAAATTTATATTAATATGTCCTTTTAAAATATTTTATCGTATTGTCTAACATCTTATCTTTTGTTATAAAAGAAATAAATTCTGAGGTAAATATTTCCTTCGAAGTTAAAGTTATTTTTGCAAACATGTATTAAATACATAAATTAATATTTTTCAATTTTTGAAATAGTTTACTTTTTATAATACTTAAAAGATATTTAATCTATTATATTTTTAACTTGATGTTATTTTATATTATCATTAAAATTCTTTAAATTATTTTCAATTTTACATTTATATTTTTACTATGATGTTGCCATAAATATTTATTGTATTCATCAATTATTAGCAGAGACTAAATAAAAAAAAACATGTTATACATAATGATTAAATTAAAAATCATAAAGGAATCAAATTAAATCCACTTTTTTACGTATATAGAAATCGGTTTAATACTTTTATGCAGAGGAATCAAATTAAAATTTCACTCACGTGCTAGTTTATGACTTTAGGTGATTGAACTTAATTAGTTACTAATGTACATGACAATTTTCCCATTTTTCTTGCAATGCTTTTGCCCTATATACATGTGCTTTTACCTTGAATGCATCTTAGGTAAACCACAAAAATGAACAAGTGTTTCTGATTGTTAGAAAAAGCACTTTTTAGATATTTTTGTGATGATGATAATAAAACTTCAACGTTACTATGCTGTGAGTTGACTTAAGGATAAACACCTAGCATGCGTAGAATACAAGAAACTTTTGTCAAGGTGCCTTAAAACCCTAGTTTTAGATCAACATGTGAACACTACCCTACTATAAACTCGTGTTTGAAAATCTCCTACCCTATTAAAATATGTTTGGACCGATTTATCTAGAAGAACTTTTAAGAAAAAAAAAATTTATTAAATTAAATTTAACTCATGCCTAATTAAAAAAATTAAAAATATAAAAAGGAGTTTATACAATTTAACTTAAGCATAAATTAATTTTGAATTATAAAAAAAAGTTAATTTCATTTTTTATTTTATTTTTTTCCTCTATAAATGCTTGTGAAAGTTTGGCTCGTTGAAACTTTATTGACTTTAAAGTTTAAGACCCACATTATTACTTTAATTGGATTCCATGAGAAGAAAATAAATATTATTAAAAAATGAAATTTGTTTAGTTTAATTGGAAACGAAAAGGTGATAAGAAAACTATTGAATTTCTTTCCTTTTATTTGATAAGAGAAAAGAAAATAAGAATGTTAATTATTTCGTATCTTTTTCACTGAATTTTACCTTGTGGGTAAAGAAATGAATAAAGTTTTTGTATTAATTTTTCTTTCGATCTTATCATTTTCTCTCCACTGTAGGAGATAAGCTTTTATATGTCTCACATATTATTATTTTTTCCTCACAATACAATTTTCCTAGCCACTTCCCTTCGTTTTATTTATTTATTTTATCTTCAACTAATTTTTTAGACAAATTTCAAGGAGCGTAATTATTTTAATAATTTCCTTACATATTTGCTAATTTTTATTTTAAAATATCAATTATTTAATACTTTACATAAGCATTAAAAACGTATCGAGTAATTTAATTTAAAGGATATAATTATCACTTCATATACCATTAACCATTTTCTCATTTTATTTAATACAAAATTAAGAGATAAAATAATAATTATATCTTCTATTTAAAACAAGAAAACATAAACTGTTTCCTATAAAATAACTAATATTTCAAACTGTAAGAAATACCAACTTGAGTATGCACTTAAGAACATTAGTTTTGCCGAACACACGTATCAGTATTTATTTGAAAGGGAATTACAAAATAAATGTGGATTAAAATGAATTTTAAAGCAAAGTTATGTATATTTGTAAACGTACTATTGTACTTGTTTGATCCAAGTAATTAATAGAAAGCAAGAAGCAGCAGTTATAAAGGAAAGGAATAAGAATTTACTTGACCACACAGACATGGTGAATGATAAAATGAATTTTTAGGTTAAAATAGTTTGTAGTATATATATATTCTAACATACCATCACAAAAAGATTGAAACCGCATGTGATTTTCTTAACTGGAAACCACAAAGTGTGTCGGCTTCACACGTTGAAGTCTGAAATTCATTAATCAAAACAATCACACACCATTATTTATTATTTATTAGTACCAATCCTGTCGTTTCTCTGTAACAGAAATTAACTTTCAGTAAATGTGATGCCATCCATCAGTTTCAATAGTAACCACTCGTTGCAAAAAGACAAGCAGAGATTAATTTCAAGCATTCAAAGTTTGTGTGTCTATATATATATATATATTAAATTACTGTTTTGATTTTAATCTCTAAATTTAAAAAATCACATTTTTAGTTTAATTTTAAGTTATATATATAATTAAAATTTAGAGCTCTATAATCTTAAAAAAATATAGAAAATAATAATTAAAAGACCAAAATTGTAGATAAAACATTATTGGGACAAACATTGTAATTAAACCATAATTTTAATAGATAAAACTATTTCATTTTGTTCAAAAAAAACATATATAAGAGTACAGTAATTTATTATATTGGCTATTTTTTAAAAGAAAATAAATATATTATTTCTTTCACATAAAGCAAGATATTTTATAAACACTTGCAAGAATATTAATTTTTTAGTATATTATTAACAATTTAAAAAGTAGATGAAATTGAAATCACTTATATATTTTATCACTAAATGTGTAATTAAATAATGACGTGTTACTATTATATTAAATTTGAAAACACCAGCGGTATGTTATCAAAAGTGAGAAATAATTATAATTTAATCAAGTATTTTATTTTAATATATAAACAAACTTTGTATTAATTTCTATTTCATGTTTTATTAACAAGCTTGTTTAGAATAATGGTTAGAATGAGTTGATACATGTTCTTAGTAACAACTCTAGGGCTAATAGATTGAAATATTAATTGATGCAAAGCTTTGAGACTTGTTGAGTGAATCTGAAAAACCAGAAAACGATGACTATTTAAGCAGAGCCATTAGTTTCACCAGAAAATGCAACTTGAATTAATTGATAGCATTGTCAGTTTGCAAAATAGAATATGCCTTTCATTGTTCTCTTCCAGCTTTCAGGTGATCAACATATGACATGTGAATATCTCTAACCACAATAAAAGCAAGTGGTTATAGGGAGATCTACCACACCCCAATGGAGCAAGATCATAACTTTTTTCTTTCTTTTCACACACACATAATTGTCAAACACTCTTCACTACCTAACCTAACCCACCTGCCACACAAACACTCAAGAAAACATTGCACCATCACCAATCAAAGGAGCCTTATACTTTGAAGGAAGCTAGCTAGGGTGGTTGAGCTTGCAAGGAAGGAACCATTTGGCAAGCAATCTTGGGATTTATAGTTTTTGTATATAGCATACTTTATTGCTAGCTTTTGCTGCTTCTATAAATTTCAGATTATGTCAACTTTAATATCATAAAGTTTTGTCCAATTCTTATAGTGCTGGCAATTGTCATAAAGTGTCATAAATTGTGTCAAAGAATGGCCAATCAATCTTCCCTAGTGCATGCACATACACTATTTTGACTCCGCAGAACTAGGATACCACCAAAACTATCTTAGTCAACCCAATAGCTTGCTAACCTTGTATGTCATATAAATTATAGCTTAAATTATACCATAAGTCTTTTTCAACTATTTAAAAAGTTTTATTGAGATTTTTTTTTAGTTTTTTTCAGTTAAGTATTTTAGTTTGTAGTTGTTTTCTTTTAAATAACCATTGACACCTAATCTGAAGTGTGATTAAGGAACTTGTACTTGTACAATGTATTTTAATACAATGAATCAGCTATGGAATTTTTTGTTGTTGCTAGATTGCCACTAGACAAAATCTCTGAAAAACTTGTGAAATAATAATTAGGTCAAATTAACCTAAAAAATTGAAAAAAAAAATTCTCAGAAATGATTCTATTATACTTATAAGAAGCTTTAGAAGTTTGGTCTCCTAACTGTTTTTTTTTTATTACTTATGGTTAGTTTTTTTCCTAACAATAAATATAAATTCAATTAGTTTGTTAAAAAAGAAGTTTGAAAACCTAATTAAAAATGATTAAATAATTGAGAAACTCATCGTGAGACGAAACTAAGCTCTTGGATATAATTAATATCATAATTGAAGCAATGCCATTAAAAAGTGTTTTGCACTAGCTTTGTTTAACGAACCAAGAAATCATATAATAGTTATTTATGTTGGGTAAAAGCAAGAGAGTAATGTTATATTATAATATGATACAGTGCCCCAAGCAGATGCTTTCTTAGTGTCTAGTACATTGAACTATCCCTAGAAGACCATATACCATTTTGTTGTCTATTGCTTAAGAAAGATTGGTTCTTTTCTTAATTTGCACCTTTCAATCCATCTTTGGTTCTTGTTTAAGGACAATTCTCGTTAAATACCCCTCATTTAACTAATACTACAATAAGATTACCACTTTTGCTTTCAAAATTTCACATTTTTACATTGTGTAGAGGAAGTTGAAGCAACAACCATTTTTGGTAATTGAAAGCATAGGCTATAAAAAAATTCTATATATAATATAGTATAATAATCTCTATTGAGAGGGTGGGGGAGTGAAGTTTGTTCCACGATTAAAGCATGATGCAGCATAATTAGTGTCTACTAATGAAAATCTATAAAATTCAATTGAAGACCTTTGTATGGAACAATCAAATCTTACAAGCCAAGTCAACTTCCACTAGCCATGTCTCTGGATTTTATTTTTACTTTGTTATTGTAAATTGAAAGAAACATTAAATAAATATAATTTAATTCTAGCTTACTCTTTCAATAAAATAATCGTTAGTTTTGGCATGTGGAAATTTTATTATTATTTTTTAAATGATTGCTATTGTTTAATGTGGTTCGACATCAATTTATTCGTGTCATGTAAATAATCAGTTTGAGAGGAGATTGGATGTCATATATCACAGCCTTAATAAACAGTAGTAAAAAAAATTATGAAAACGAAGGTCGTTGATAACTTTTGGAAGATTAAATCAAACTTAGTAATGTTTATGAGTGGTAGAGTTCCTAATAAAGAGTGGAAAAGCAAAGCTAAAATGAAAAATAATATGGATTTGTATTCAGTTTAATTGATTTACAAGAGTCCTTTTATATAGAAGAAAGAATTATTATAATTATTATAGTAAGAACGGCTGAGCCTAACTAACTCAACTAAAAGTTTAAAGTCAACAAAAAAAAAAAAAAAAAATAAAAAAAAAAAAAAAA
>Ga0209700_105483_pt1 | contig 21347 bp, 6 predicted proteins | sample SiratroredBW_FD_187528 | JGI IMG/M metagenome (GOLD analysis project Ga0209700, IMG submission 187528) | Root nodule microbial communities of legume samples collected from California, USA - Siratro red BW (SPAdes) (version 2) | ecosystem: Host-associated > Plants > Roots > Nodule | place: USA... | reverse complement strand
ACATATATATATATATATATATATATATATATATATATATATATATATATATATATTTTTACATTAACTTACTCACATCAACCTCTTCTTTTCTAATAAATTCTATAGATGAAAAAACTAACTAGTTGGTGCAAATTGCTCGCGATGTCTCCACACCAATAAAAAAAATTAAAGAAGAAATTGTTTTACGTACATTTAAAACGGGCAATATGTTGCATATTTCAGTATTATTGCTGTTATACAAAAAGTTAATTTGACCTAATCAAATTATGCTAGCAACTACGTATTGTTTAACAAAGGATATTTGCACACCAAATAGTAAAAAGCTACAAGATTGTAGATGTACATAGTTAGTTTTCTTTCTTGATATTATTTTGATCACAAAAACAAAATTCAAAATTCTATAAATGATATTTTTTGTTCATCTTTTATGTGCTGTCTGGCACATCTGGCACATATGGATGCAAGCCTTACTATTTTTATATGAATTAAAAAGCTCATAAACATATCGTGTCACTTCCAGCCCTAATTTACACAGGCATGCACTTCCAAATATATTAGGCCAATGTTCACACTAAGTTTTTTTTCTTTATCTGACCTAATTAAAACCAGAATATGGGGTAGCACCTTTTATATGCAATCTCATAGTAGCATAGTGAGTTGGTCCACCATCTCTAGCATTGCTTGCCTGTTGTACCGCACACAACCGTCACCTGATTCTCAGTGGCACGGTTATCAGATCATTTCTGCTGTCTAAATATGGATAACAAAATTAGGAATTATAGGAAGCAACACGGAATGAATTAGGTCATGAGTAGGACTTTCTACCTTAAAACAATTTTCCGGCCAATTAGGCTAGTGGAATTTACAATATATGGGGACACCATATTGGTCGTATCTATGTGAGAGCCCTTATCTAACTCCTTTATGGTGTTTGCGCACTATTCTTGAAAAGTCAATCCAACTATCAAAAGAGGCTTATATAAATATATATATCTTGCTTGTGTCACCATTCTCTTCATGTCCTAATTTGTTCTTAATTAATCAAGTCAGTTGCAGCAACATAGCCTACTTTAGTTAAGGATTCGTACAAAGCATGCGTCCGGATATATGTGGAATCATACATATCACATCATGTTAGATTTATAATTTTAAATTCTTTTAACAAAAGGGCTCAAAGATACAGCTATTAATGACTTATTAAAATATACACCATATTTTCCATTACTGTAATCTTTTGTCAGTTTAACTTCTGCAGACGTATTGCAAACAAGCAAGCTTCTATGCCTAAAAATGCAATTTACTACAAGGAAACCAATTAATGAAATCATTTATACTTGACACATCTACAAACCTATAGGTTTGAGGTTGGGAATGCTGTCACATCTTGTATAAGTTGACTTATGATTCATTAAATTCAAATCTTCACATTATGCATTAACTCTTTAATATGTATGTGCACCTGAAAGAACCCAACACACACAAACACACATATATATATATATATATTGGATTATTTGAAGATGTGATGAAGTCAAAGTAGATAGATGTCCTTTAGTTGTGTTAACTAATGCGGAACAGAAACACAATCTGGGGATATACCTTAGATTCCCTAGTTAACAAGAAGGTTCAGTGAATGAATTAGGTCATGAGTACAACTTTCATTTTAAGCAAAGGCTTTCAGACCTATTGAGATGCATGTGGGGCCATAACATTGTAGAGCACTTAATCCACATTCTAATTCTAAATTCTAATTGAAAAGACAAACCAACGATCCAAAGGAGCTTTAAAAAACTTTATTGAGTCAGCATTTTCTACAACTCTATTGATCTTTACTCTTAACCAGTACTATGCTGCCTCTTTTAGTTAACTATTTGCAATGTTTGTGTTGGAATGTTTGGATGATTCGTCATCTCATCATTGCATATTGTTTAGCTTTTTCGTAAAAGGAAACCACTACCTAAAGAACCATATCATTAATTATGTGATCTTTTGTCTTACATTTTTCTATAACTACTTCTGCAGGACAAGAGGTGTTTGTAAAGGAAAATAACTCACTGTAAAACAGTTTTATTGTATCGTCCAACCAACTATCATATATAATAATTTTTTTAATTATAATTTATTACTGATGAACACTAATTTTTTTATATTAAGAGTACATAGTAATTATACTCTAATAGTAAATAAATCTAACAACTACCTGATATGTAGGACCGCACCAGGAAATCATTTTAGGTATACGCAGTAGAAGTTGATTATATTTGGCACTTAATTGAGATAGGTTCCAACTACTTTATTAAACATCTTCATGGACACATAGGAATCTAACAAAACATCCTAGGGAAATTGTTTACATGGTTGGTCACTCTAACTTTTGGCCCTCAGAAACACAAAGTTGACAAGATAAAGCTTTGAATTTCCCTACTTAATTCAAGAAGCTGCCACTACGACAATGTAAAGCTTTGAATCTCTCTAGAGTAAACAAAATAACAAGGAACCAACCGTGTAAACAATTTCAACAAGTTATCGAGACAATCTTCTATTGAATATTATAATTATTAACTTAAACAGCGTAAACGCTGGAGGAATTAATGTTTAAAACTGATTGGATTATATTCTTCACTAACATGTCTTGGAGGAAGTTGTACCACCTCTTGCATGCTCAGAAGTTTCATTATACATAATTTCAATTCATCACCTGCACAGCCTCTTCCTTGGGAACTAAGTTGAGAATTGATCACCTACAGTTTTTGTTATGTGTATCCTAATCTACAATTTATGTACAGACACGATTCCTGTTTCTAGGACCTGAGGCTATTGTCATGAAGAGCATCCAAGTGCTTATTAGAAGAATCAATGCCTGAGGTGCTTGTTTGTTGTAGAAGATGGATAAGGGACCAAAACACGTCTATCCTTGTCACGTGTCTTTTTGCCTGTTGCACAAAGTAAAGCAGTGTTAATTTTTTTATAAAAGCTTACAAATGAGATAGAAAACTGCAACCTCACATGTCAGCATCTAAATGGTGTAATCTGTACTCTAATATTGCAATCAAATATTGGATCTACCTCAACAATAAAGCGTGCCCATAGTTTGTTCTTCTTTCTTTCCATCTTGGCTTTCAAGATATTCAGTCCAAAACCCCGAATTATGTCAATTATCTCAAGGAATATACCCTGCACCTCACAAAGCATCTGCAACAAAGCAACGCCAATGAATTAAACTCTGCATAGGTAATGGCAAAGGATAGATATGTAAAACATACACTCTCAATTCTATCATACCTCTATAAGCATTTGGCCTGGTGGACTCATGTCCTCAACTATAACGGGGCATAGCATTGTTTCGTGTCCCACTTCATATGCCCATGTAATGCCACAGTTTTTGCTATCAGCCACACCACTTTCTTTTAGAACCACTTCATTTTCCTGCTCAATAAGCTAGACATCCAAACAAGGCCAATCATATCTGATTCTGACATGTTTAATTCTTATCAAATAAAATGTTTTAGAAAATTGGTTTGATCAGTTACCTTGGGTTCATTTGGTTCTCGTAGCTTGTCTGAATACTTGAGGACACTTTGTAAGAAAAGCATGTATCTGATGGTGCGGTCTAACAAAGAATCAATGCTACACTGTCAAATCAAGAAAACATTTGTCAGTTTCAAAATAGTTTGCAGCACAACAAAAATATTAGATGTATTCTTAGCATAGGTGAGTTAAAGCTTCATTTACCTTTCCACCATTGGGGATGATTCCTCTCAACTCTTTGATACAGTCTTGGATTTGCTGACGATCTTTTGGCCGTGGTCGAGTACTCTCCCCTGGCCTAGCCCTCTTATTGGTGGGCTTTGCGTGTTCCTCTGGCTTTTGAGGGTGTTGTGGAACAGCCTTTCCAACATTAATGCTATGGCTATCATCAATCCAAATGGGTGCTTGTAATTTTGAGAATGTATCTTTCTTGCTTGGAAGATTGTTTGTGCTGCCTAAGTCACAAAGAGGCTGCATCAAGTCTGCTCTAGAACCTGATCTATGAAGGTTGGTTAAATGTTTTGTACTTCCATTCACAGATGAAGATTCTACTGTCTGCCTCTTATTGGGTGATAATCCACACTCAAACTCCGAACTAGTGACGGGATTGTAGTTTGCTCCACCCCTCAAAAGCTCATCAATTCCTAACTGTGAGAATAATCTCTTCCGGGTGCCTGGCAGTGTATCAGAATTCAACTCTGATATGCATTCAGAAAAGGCAGTATCAGTAACACCACTCACCACTGGTGTAAGCATATTCCCCCACCATTCATCGGCTTGGTCATAGCTAAAATCAATTTCCATGACATCCAAGGGACCTTTTTCAGCGTTATGCATAACCACAGATGTTTCATTCCCTTCTGAGTTTGAATTATACCCAGCTAGGCCTGTCAATAAAACATCATTTAAAGAACCACTTCCTACCAGATCAAAGGAAGTGGGATTAAATTCTGTTGATTCAGAAAAGGTGTTATCCAATGTAATTCCTGCTTTGCAGATGCTATCCTCTGAAGAAGGACCAAACCAGTGGCAAAGATCATCCATGGAGCTGAACTTCAAAATTTCTTCTGACATATCAACTGGCTCTATGTTCTCAGAGTGTCCATGCAATGCATATGAACTAGAGGAAAATTCAACGTCTGTCACAACACTAGACTGATTTGAATATTGGTTATCCACTGAATTTTGTAATTTTCCTTGAACTGGAACTTTGCTGGTAGCAAATGCATTTTCATTCATAAAGCACGCATCTGCAACATCTTGTGCCCTTACACTCGAAACCAATTGTTGCTCCAACAAATCAAAAGAAGATAATTCACCATCACATACACCAAGATAGGGGGTTTTGGCAATTAAGTTGTCCGTAGAAGAGTTAGGCTTCAAAAGTACATCAGTACTATTCCTTTCTGACAATACAACTTGTGCTTCCATGGTACCTTTCAATTGCTCACCAAGATACGAAGAATCTCCTTGAAATGAAAACACTGCATCTTCATAGTTTTTATAATGAGAAGGGAAGGGATCGTTGGGACAAGCAGAAGAAATGGAAGCCAACATCCCACTTAATTCATTATTTTCGTAGTGCAGTGGTAAACCTGCATTTTCTGACATGTCAAACAGACCCGTATCATCATCTATTTCTGTGAGCATGCTTCGTGTTTGCTCCAAAAATTCCACTCTCTCCAAAATCTGCAGTAATGAAAGTATTATGCTACAATCCATTAGCACTCAGATACAAACTAGTGTAGATAAATATTCAAGATCACAAATTATCTATTAGCTACGATGAAAATAACATAAAGTGAGCTAGTAAAAATTGAGAAGGCACACACTATGCAGACAAATACTGAACCAACAGAACAAGTATAGTGAATTGGGCATGTCAAGTAGCACATTACTTAGCAAAGAAATGGCTAATGCTAAATAGTATGTCGAATCTGGAAGCTCACATAAGAATAAGAAAATGATATTCCACAAGAATATTTCTGCACTCAAAAACATAATGGGTAGAGTGAAACGAGTAAAAGCATTGTACACGAGTAACACTCTATCATAACAATATCGGCATGCAATTCTACGGTTTTGTTTGTCCAAAATTTGGATGTCACGCTAAGATACTCTTCCAGGTGAAACATGAGAATAAACTTCTACTTTTCAGTCTTTCAGATAAAGAACTACCCTCATAAACCGGAATTCAACAACCATATATTGTCAATCAGGTCAAGCTTTGACATTGTGAAATGTCATAATTTTGATTACAATTATAAGACTCACAAATGTGTAGAAGGGCAGATTTAAGGTTCTCTGTTGCTGAAACATTAATTTCTATATAATATCAATTATTAAATTATCAATCGCCAAAAAATGTTACTATCAAGAGCATACTTCCTATTTAAAATAAAATTGACATTTAAAACTTTCTGATAAATCGGCATCTATCTCTTAAATTTAGTGTTAAAACCAGCACACATTGTGCGCCATGTTCTTGTTTTATCATAATAAAACTTGCCAGCACAAATTCATTTATGCATGATATCACAAATTCATGTTCTTTCATGATACTAACCTTATTTCTGGATCCAAACTGTATCACTCCTAATGCTTTGACAGGTATGACCACAACAGTCTACAAAGCAGAAATGTTTATCAATATACATTGCTCATGGCTTTGAAGAACAAAGATAACCAAACAAGCATAGCCTTGAGTTATTGTGGTAACTTTAGCAAAAATAATTATATTTTAGATTGGAAGAATGTTGAAAGGGAGGTGAAGAGGAAAAATATGAAATCTGAAACTACAACTGAAAAATACATTTTTTTCCTTTATAATACCTTTATTCCAGAGGAAAACTGTTGATGCAAACAAGAATCATCCTGCGAAAAGAAAGACAAATCTTCAGTGGTAAATGGACAAAAAACAAGAGCAATCGAAAGCTGAATCGAAATAAATGGCACAAACTCAACAGTTGAAAGCAATACCTCACAAATATTTTGCCCAGACAGATTCGAACAATGAGTTTGACCATCTGAGTGCACCCAACTGTGTTTGCCCGTGAAAGCAGCTTCACCTACAATTCTGGATAGGACAAGCAAACTGTATCAGCCCTTTGTTTTAGGCTTTGCAATTGAAACAAATCTCCACTTTTACTCACTGCTTTCGTGAAAAATATGCAATTTTGGAAAAGTGAAACCAAACACAACAATAATCTGAGCATACCCTTCACCCAGCAAGTGGACCTGTGGATGCATGTTGGCAATCTCTTCTCCCAGATGCTCTTCATAGTATCCTTCTTCCACAGTCAACAACCTACTAGAATTTCAAACATGCAAAGCAATCCACGGTGAGAAAGATCGAATAACAGTGAAATGTGAAAGCACCCTTTGCCAAGATGTGACAGAAGAACAATTTGGAGTGTGAAAGGTTTGTGCTTCCTAGTATAGTATCCAAACACATAGAAGAGAAGGGAAAAAAAATGCTTACAAGGAATTGCATGGATGAAAGCGCCAGAAAATAGCATAAGACCAGGCATGAACAGAAGAAGAACAAAGAGTCTTGAGCTTATTCCTCAGATTAAGAGGCATTGTGTTTGGCATTAACTAAAGTGGCTATTACCAACGCATGAATAAGTAAAGTGTAGAATATATAGCAGAAGGGAGAGAGGGCCACCAAAAACGAATATTCACTCAAGAAGCTTAGAAATAATGCGTATGTGTCAAACAGAGGAAGAAAAGGAAAGGCAAAGTCTGAACAGAAATGTTGTCAGGTTTGGCCTATTCCACTTTCAATCAAATCCGAAAGCATAATAAGACATGTATTTAATCGAACATATATTATAGTAACGTTGTAGTAGTAGCTGTAGTCACTAGTAGTTGTGTTTGTTTAGGGACAAAAAACCAACAACATCAATTAACCGTACTCTCTCTTTCCTCTTCCCTAGCTTCCAATTTCCAACACACCAAGACATCAACTTCCCCACCACCGCCCACAAATATTCACCTTCATTCTTCATCTAATCTAATATCATTTTTTATATATTCATCTTAATAATAATAATAATTAATATTATTATTATTATTATAAGACTTGTCCATATATGACGTCCATGTTCATGATTTTTAATATAATATCCTCAAATTTAGAGAAGGGCTGTGGTCATGATTGGCATACAGATACGCATGTATTGTAGGATTTCATGTTTAGATGAGAATAAATATTTTCTGCTGATTATATCATAATTGTTAATAATTAATACTAATGGATGGGAATAATTATAATTTACGAGCATTGAATTTCAGAATCTTATCATATTGTAAAAAAGTTGCTGATATCATGCATACCAGCACATCATAATGAAGTAATAGACAATATTATATAGATTTGTAAAGTATCTTGCGCCCCGCGCTCTTCACAAAACTGTGGATGCCTTATACACTGCACTGTTCAGTGGTCGTAAGCAAGAACAAGAATCATGGTATGTGTGTCATGTTAATTTCAAAGAGTTTTCTAACTTCAAATCAAAGAATAAAAGTTTATATGATCAATATTTTTTTAAAAAAATATGCATTCTCTTAAAATAATATTTGGAATAAAAAATATATATATGGGTTTTCATCCATAGTTCAGAGTATACACATTAGTATGGTATTTAGTTTGATCAACAATGTTCTGCATTAAAACTGGCCTACTGGATCTCAATAATTAAAGGGATTTCAGTCACTTAGCTCACAAGTTAAAAGATATTACAAAATTACACAAAGATAAAAAAAATAATGTTAGAAATAAAATTACCGAAATTGTAAGGAAAAGTGAATGCATTAATAGAAAAAATATAAAAGGAAACTTCATTTGCATCATTCGAACATCAAAGATAGTATATAAAAAAAAAGTATAATATCTTTTAACTTTTACGACAAGAAAATTATAAATATTTCAATACTCACAAAGAGTAATTGGTTCACGGATTCATTGACTTACTACTGGTTAATGAATTATATCGAATAAATTCGTATTTAAATAATTAACATATTAATTATCATAAATCGTTTGATTTCCGGATTACGCAAAATTGCTGAATGTTCAATCATGTGAACCTACTTCTATTTCCAACTGAACTGTTTTCTTACAACGAAATTCTAGAAAACAGAACTCTTCCAAAATTTCACAAAATATAATTTTGCTATTATTCAATCTTTTGTTAATATCATATTTATATTATGGTGAAAAAAATTTAGTAACTTTACAAATAATTAACAAAAAGTATTCTCATTTATGGAGGTAACTATTTTATATTCACAAAAAATAATCTTTTAATTTCATATTTAAATACATTTTTATTTCTAAAAATCTATTTTTTTTTAGCACTTGTAATCCTTATGCGTGTAATTTTATTCCTTTTTAGTTCTACGAAAGACTAAGAGAAGATAAAAATAGTATGCTATGAACTAAAAAGGTATATATTTTAATCATATGGCTCAAAAAACATAACTATAGATATTAGATGAATTCTTTTTTTTAACTATAATAAATTAATATTTTAACCAAAATATTTTTATTCAGATGTTTTCTAAATAAATGTTTAAATAGAATAAGTATTACTCTTTTCCCTATAACTTTTTTATAAACCTTTATAACATGTCATAAAAACATTAAATGGAAAATTCATATATTTGATATCTTAAATATTGAAATACTTAATATTATCTTATAAACTATTAAAGAGAATTAATAGGGGAATAACATAATATAAATATTATAACTAAAAATAGTTCTGTAATATTTTTCGTACTTGAACCTGGGATCAGAGGTACTGTTACTGTCCTTTCCTAGCTCCAAGACAAAAGGGTTTTCCCTTATGGTTCATCTTCTTCTCTCCTCGTTCCTGCCAAAAGTATTCTCCACTCCTATTTTCTATTACAGAAACTGCAATTTACTAGGGGTGGCGATAATATTAATTTTTGTTTAAACTGACTAAGATTATTGTAAATGATAATTTTTTTAAGATATTTAAATATTTAGATAGTTAATATTAATTATAAATTACTTTATATCAGGTGAGCTACATGTGGGTGACAAGCATTAATGAAGTAAGATATATTTGAAATTCAATCTCTAAAATTTTCTTATGAAAAAATGGGCTATCTTTGACAAATATGCGATGCTAATTCACCTTATATTAATATATACCTTTTATTCTTCATCGAACTCATAGTATTGTTCTAATGGTTCTCCCAGTACACAACCTAGTCGATGTCATACATTACTATATATTATAAAGATTTTGACAGAAAAAAGAAATCAATAAAATTCATCTTAAATGTGATTAATTAATAATACAAAAAGAATGTTCTCACCTTCAAGTTGACAAAGTTTGCATTAACTGTTATTATTTCATGTTAATCAAAATTTGTATTGTTGAAAGATTTTTTGGATTTAAAATTTACATGGTAATATCTAAGTATCTAACACGGTTTACCTATTGTCTTCATAAACAAAAGATAAAGTAATGTTTTTTTAGTAGAGAGCTAAGTGCCTTAGAAGTTATAAAAATACCTACTTCATGTATATTGCTTTATTTGTATAACAATTCAAAGTCTATCGTATATTTAAAAAGTCGAAAGACATGTTTGAACAATTTTTGTTTCGTATAAAGAAGAATAAACTATAAAAAAATAAATTCTACATAAATTAAAATTAGTTTATGTAAAATTAAAAAATTGAATAAGTTATATGTGAGAATTTCTTTAAATTAGTTTATAAATAAGTTAATAATAATTTATATTGATAAACCTTTTTTTATTTTCTAAAGAAACTCGTCCCTAAAATATTATTCATTTGTGCCACTTTTGTGTATATTAAAAAAAATACTATCTTTATGACAAATAGGATAATTGAACACGAAAAAAATTGGAAAATTCTGTTTATTTTACATAGACAAAACATACTTGATAATTTTTTTAAAATTTTAATATGCATATAGTAGAATAAATAATTACAAACTAGTGATCTAATTCATTATATACGTATATAGCAGAAAAAATAATATTTTATGAGCAAAATAATGGAGTGAGGAAGTTTACATGATATCTAGAATCTTTGATAATGTTAGCAAACATTTGAATATAAATAAATAAGAAATAATTTTATTTTAGATGGTAAAATGAGTAGAACTTTTGGATTCTTATCATGGCACTGAACAGCCATAATGAAGCGTGTGGTGGCTAAAGGGGACAAAATTATATCCCTTTCCTCACTTGATAAACAACACTTTCATTAGCTGTGCCAAAAAAATACCCACTTTTGTAAAAAAAAAATCTACTAAAGGAACTTCGCGTTTAGCAATCACTCACTTTCTTTTCTGACCTTTCTTTTGTATTCTTCTTCTTTTCTCACACACCCTAAACAAAATAAATGGAGTCCTAAACTCTCAGAGCTTGTGAAAGTTGAAAAGACACTGCTTCTTGTGTTCAACGACCCTATGATTTTCAATCAATAACGACTGCCTAATCAGCAAAAGCAACATCAAACAGTGTTCAAACCACATTTCCAATTCATGTTTCTTTTATATGTTTGTGTTTGTGTCCATAGGAGCTATATGCACTAGCTATTTTGTCATCGTTATATAGCCTTCTAGCTTGTTTGTTGAGATTGTAACTGATGTACTTCACCGATTCAGAATAATCTCGTAATTGCAAATAAATCTCATGCACATTTTAATGGACAAGTTTTAGATATAGTATAGTTTTGTTTGCTATTGCATTTTAGTTATAAGATTAGAAAAATTTCATAAATTTTGTTGTTTTTTTTTTTTCATTATATTTGACAACTGAAAACAACACGGCTTTTATAGTTTTATTAGGCACGGGAAACATGTTTTCTCTTTGTCCTTTTTGGTTTGAAAATTTAAATGAAAGGGCAAGGTCAATTGAATAAGATTTAGAAATGGTGAAATTGTAGCATAAGGTCCTACGCATGATGAATTGGAGGAACTATAGGGATTTGTTTTGACCCTTTGAATTTGAATAATAATGTGTCGAATTCAAACAATGAAACTTACCTATACAATGTTTGGTTTTAATCTGAGTTGAAAGTTGTATGGTTTGGCCTTTGAGTGAGGGGCAATGGGTCCTATATTATTGGAATAAGACAGAAAAGTATTATGATCAGTTATTGCTTATTATCGTGCCATGTTCTCTTTTCTCCAACGGTGCCACATGTGATTGTGTTCCTCGTTCTTCAATTTCCTTTCTTGTTTTTTGTTTTGTTTTTAACATATAAAATGGTCTTATTTGATCTTCGTTTGGAACTTTGAATTATTGCCGCTAAGGTTTAGGTTTGTGTAAGTATTTTTTTTTGGTTGTGTTAAAATAAATAAAACTAATTCTGTTTTTTTTTTCTTTTCAGATATGAAAATTTGTCCCATTACTTTTTGTTTAAGAAAACGACTTTTTGAGATTATGGAAGTGGTGAGTGTCGAGTGCAGTGACATCGTCCTGATTCATAAGTGAAACAATTCGTATGTGACCATAATGTTTTTAATCACATTTAATAAGTTTAAAATAATACTAAAATAAATTTTATAGACATTTTGTTATTATTAAATATTTTTTCAATTTTAATTAATTGCGTTGTGTTAATAGTGAGTGCACTCGAGATTTGACCTAACTGTAATCAAAGGGGTATAATTGAAAGGGTTTGGTTCAAAGTTCATAAAATCTGGAAATGGATTTGCTTGTATTGTAAGTGTTGGTTGATTGCCAACATCTTGTATCAGCAAAGTTGAGGTAGGGTCATAATGAGGTTGAAATAATGGTATTTCTTTTTTATATGGATTTACCTAGCAGGACTTGCACTAGCCTAAAAAGTTCAGTTTTAGTTAAGAAAAATAAATTATTGAATGTTTATAGTTCAAAATTATAATTACATTACGTTTAATATATTGTTTTATTAGTTTGTATGTCAAATAAATACCAATTATATAGAGAACAGATAGATTAAATATTAAAATAGTAAATTTTAGTATTAATTTTAAATAATTTTGATGATGATACACAACAAAATTTTGCAAAGTAAGTTAAAGTGAAGCAAGAGAAACTCAGTTATTGGAAATTCGTTGAATAAACTAAATTTGCTCATCAAAAATTGGGTAAAGAACATGAATATATATATGATCGGCACATGAATTTATATTTGAAGTTGATTTGTGAAGGGGTTGAATTTGCTGCGAAACTTGAACTTTAATTTCAAAGGAGTAGTGAATAATAAATTCACTGAACAAAGTATATTGATTGAGTGAATAATGAATAATCCACCTTTTATGGATTTTTACATAAAAAAAAAAAAAGAAACATAAGGTAAGTCATCTATGATTTTTACATGTTTGTTACTTTATCATCATGTTTGGCTAATTTTCGTAAAATTGAAATTAAATGTAGCCAAACTATATTTGATTATATATATACATATATATATATATATATATACATATATATATATATATATATATATATATATATATATATATATATATATATATATATATATATATTCGATTTTTATGTTTACAATAATCATAGTTTAGTCATAGATATATAATCTAATTTCAAAGTATTTTTTATATTTTAGTGTAAATTGTATATATTACGTAATTAGTTTGATAGCTAGAAATATAATTGAACTCATTAATTATTATACAATATAAATATTAAAAGTACTTTTTTATTAAATATGCAAAGAAATTATGTTTAATAATAGAACTTAGAATCAATATGGTAATACTCGACTGAATTATTACAGATCGAATTATTTGACTAAATTTATACTAAAAAGAAAAAAAAAATCTAATATAATTAAATTATTTCACTTCAAATTTAAAATAGGTTTTAGAAAATATTTCTAGTTCGAATATACAAATATAATTTATGATTAAGTCCACAAACAATAAAGATTAATTTTATATTTCCATAACATATCCATATATAATAAGATTCAGATATAATATATTATAAAATGTAACTTATTTCAAAAAAAAAAAATTATCGATACGCAACACTAATTTTTTGTTATAAGTGGTAGCATCCCATGCATTCATATCTTCGGTCCTTTTATAAAAGCCTTCTATATAAGAATAATAAATTATTTTTATCTAAAAAATATTAATTAAATTATTTAAATATATTATAAAATTTTAAAATTAATTGGTGTTTCTTTCTTGAAGATAGGACTGTATGTGTCCTCTTTAAATGCATGCAATGCTTATTGAATTAATAATACGTCTTACACTTATATTTATGTTAGATTTTTCGTGTACAAACTAAATATGGGCCTTAGTTTGGTGGTTGTTATTAAATATCTTTGTAAGAGGTTATGATTTTATAACCAAATGTTTTTCAATTTATCTTAATTTTATTCCACTTTTAAAAAACATAATTTATAAAATTATATGGTTCGTGTAAAAAAAAATATACCCAAACGACATGATTGATTCAGCTCAAATGTATAAATAATATGTACTTGTTTTTATTATATATATATATATATATATATATATATATATATATATATATATATATATATATATATATATATAATTTTTTTTTTCAGTACTTGAATGAATATAATGAAAAAACAACATCATATTATAAGATTTTATGTTTATTTTGCGAACACAAACTCTTTTTTCAATATTTAATGTATTTATATATCTAAAAATTCAACCCAACATCAAGTTAACACAACCTCTTACCAAATATCAATTTATTTACGCAGTACTTCATAGCTAATTAATAATTAAACAATATTCTTAAAACAAATACATGATCAGCATATATAATGAAACACAACAGTAAAGTATTAGATAAAAAAAAACATCTTAAAAGTCATATTACTAATATTTTAATTTTTTTATTTAACTTAAAAAAAACTAACTTTGTTTTTAATTAAGCAGAGATGGTATCGGTAAGTAGTTTAAATTAAATAATATGTTCCCAAACTTGATTCCCAAAACCATGAGAAATTTTTAAAACAACATAACTGTTCTTGTCCCAGAGGACTAGGGTTGTAGTTGAGATGAGTATGTTTGGTCCCACTAATTATTCACATTCCACTTAAATTGCACGTCAAAGTCACTAAAAATGAAAAAAAAAATTACTGTAGTAGATTCACTTTTGACATCATGTCTTTCAGTGTAAATTGTAAAAACATATTTTAAATTTGTTTTCTTTTTTCTTATAGATTATTGAGATTGGAATTTGGATGATATTTAAAAAAAAAAACATTTTATAACCTAATAAGATTTGATGAAAGTATTATATAATTAAATTTAAGAAAAGAAAGAAGTTGGAGGAAGAGACAAAGCTGACAGGAACAGGGGCAGTCCACCAAGGTGGTTCACGACATAAGCACAGGCTTTAGTGATTTATATAATTATATTGTCCAACAAAGTGAGACATTCACCCTCCTCTCACTCACTTTTCCCATGTTGTCTTCACACTCTTCTCTTCTTACTTTCGCTCCAACAAACATTTAACACTGTTCTTTTTTCGGTTCACGGTGCTCTAGGTTAACTCCTTATTACATCAAAATTATTTTTCAAACTTATAAAAATAACATTTATCCTTAATTATATATTACGCCTTAATCATATTTTTTATTAATATGAACTCTTCTAGTGAATGAAGAGCATTGGGTTGAATAAAATATTTGGTTTCACACGTGTCGCGTTCTGATGAAACACTGCATTTCATTGTAGTGGTGATAGGAAAAGTCTAGTCTACTTTACACCTAAGACCAAAGTACAACACAGCTTTCCAGCACAGCGTGACATATGTTACAAAATATAATTATTTTATATATAATTACGTGTTAATGATTAACCATATTGAAATTTGTGTACACAAAAAATTAAATAAACAATTTTTTATTATAATAACAATGTATAATTTGTAAAGTAATTTAAATTGAGAAAAAATATTTTAACGATCACCTCTATACAATGGCATTATGACTCTTTCAACAATTAAATATTCCAATAAAATATATAAATTTGATTATTTAATAAAATAACAATAGTATTAAAATATTTGATTTAGTATCGTAAGTATTAAAATATTTTGTTTTTAATACAATCAAAAAGATAAAAACAGTTTTAATATAAAATTTTAATTTTATTATGATTAAAGTAATTGAACATGCTTTGATTTTTAGTAATTATCATATATATATTTATTTTAAAAAATAATATTAATTAACATTGAAGAAAATCACTATGAATTTTAAATTGATAAAATAGAAAGTAAAGGAAAAATATGTGTTCAGTTACTCAATAATTAAATAATTTTAATTAAAATTAACATCTTTTACTAATTTTTTTAATGTATTAAAAATGAAATATAACAATATTTATACTAAATCAATTATTTACTCTAAGATGACTACATCTTGTATCTTTTAAGAAAAGATATTAGAGAAAATAAATGAAAATAGATTAGAACATAAACAATAAAGAATAAATTTGAGTATTTGAGTTGTTTGCTAAAAAGAAAATATATATTTTTAATTTGGGTGGTTTGGTGATTTTTGTAAGAGATAAAGTGGTTTTAACTTGTTATTTACATGTATCACTTGCACCAAAAGAGATTTTTTTAACCTTTAGTAAGTTATTTTGATAGAAAAATATAATTTTATATATTGAGCACAGATACTATAAATTATATAAAGATTATTCTTTTTAATAGTTGTAAAGCAAAGATATAAAATATATGTATAGGATGACAAATAATTTGGAATAGTATAAGTTATAATTAAAGGTGTGTTATGATGTATGTCAGATTTTAAACTGATTGTTTATGATAAATGAAGAGAGATTTTATAGTTTTAGTCTAATAATGATCACTATATACAATTAAGAATAAATTATATATATATATTAATTAAATTCTTAAAAAAAAAAAGATAGTTATTATGTTCTATATCAGGATTTACAAAATTAAATTTACTAAAAGAGTTATTTTAAAGAACTTAAAAGCACTCTAACATGTAAAATTTTGTCACCTATGCTTACATAATTATTTACATTTTAACATCACACAATGCATTATTCACCATCCAACAAATTTAACAAATTTATCATACATTATGTATATTTTTGTATCATGTATATACAACTATTCATCACATAATACAACTCATACAATTTTAAATGGAATAAAAAAATCACATAATTCAATTAAAGAAGTAAAAACATATTATATATATGTATACCAAAATACTACTTTGCTCTCGCACCGACTCAAGGTATGTGTCATCCAACGTCACTCAAACCCGAGAATATAACTCCAAAATTGCGTCTATCGCACCACAACTCGTGCTCAATGCGTGTGAATTGGAGAACTCCAAGGGCTTGTCGCGTTGGGCACCAAAGAATTGAGAACGTGAGTAATCTCTCTCATTCACTACAAGAAAAATCGCATTTTTCTACAGCAAAAATTCGTATGTAATAGACCTAAATCCGTATGTAATATGGTCGTAGGTAATTTACATAGGGATATTACATACGGATTTTTTCGTATGTAATTACATACAGATAAAATTCGTATGTAAGTACAAAATATTTTTAAAAATAAATTATTTATTATTACGATTATTATTATATTTATATTATTATTATTATTTGCATTATTATTATACGTCTATTATTACCAATTTTTATTATAAATAACACTGATAATATTATTAATCCCAAAGTGTTGAGAGAAGGATTCGAATATACACAAGTCATAACCACTACACCAACATTAACTTTACAATCATATACTCATTGTTATTATTTTTATAATGACCTTTGTTATTATTATTTTTGTCACTATTAGTAAGTATAATATTAATAGTACTAAAATAATAATATTATTATCTTTAACATTAATAATAGTAATCATATTAATAATATTATTAATCATGTTAATATTAATATTAATTATAATAATAATATTAATAAATATAATATCAAAGTAATATTAATAATACTAATACTATTATTCCTAATAACATTAATATTAATATTAATAAAAGTATTAATAATAATATTATTATTAATATTAATATTAATAATAATTAAAAAATAATATTAAATATAATAATAATATTCTTAATCATATAAGTTAATAATAATAATAATATTAATAATAATTCTAATAATATTAATAAATATAATATCTAAAGTAATATTAATAATATAATATTAAAATTACTCTTATTAAAATTTTTAATATTAATATTAAAATAATAGTATTATTAATAATATTATTATTTATATATGTTAATAATATATATATATATATATATATATATATATATATATATATATATATATATATGTGTGTGTGTGTGTGTGTTTGTGTGTGCAAATTCTAATAATATTATTTATTTTTATTAATAATAATAATGTTGATGTAATTAATAATAACAATTAATAATAATAATAATAATAATGTTAATAATAATAATTATAATTTTGATAAAATTAATTATTAATGTTATCTACGAAAAAATTCGTAGTTAATTACATATGGATTTGGATCCGTATGTAAATTCTGTATATAAAATTCATATGTAATAAATCCGTATGTAATGAATCCGTATATAAAATCTGTAGGTAATTACACACAGATTTGGATCCGTATATAATTACATACGGATTTGGATTCGTAGGTAATAAATCCGTATGTAATAAATTCGTATATAAAATTCGTATGTAATGCTAAATTTACATACAAATAAAGATCTGTATGTAATAATTCGTATGTAAATCAAGAATTTTTTGTAGTGATTTATGTCGAGTGTATCTGACATGGCGTTTGACGTCTAAGTATAAAATTATGAAAACCTAGCATTTCTCATATTTCAATTATTACTTCAATTCAACTATGTAACTCATTATAATCTAATTCACTTATGGAATCAACACAACACATTGTATGCTAAATTCTACAATCCTCATTACCTCTATACTTCTCAAATTAGTATTCAATTCTTCATTTTCATTTTAATTTAGCATGTGCATAATTATCACTATCATCATCTCTTCTATTTTTCATATTACACAATTATCACTTTTCAAACTACATTTCTAATATAATTATCATACAAGAAGAATTAAAGTACATCATCAAATCAATTAAAACTAACTCAATACCCAATTTCAGATCTGCAAGCAAACTTAAACATATGAGATCAGGTCACTTGATAAGTGTTAATTTTGAGTGTTTTTATATATGAGAAAGCTTGAATACTTGTGGGTTTAAGTGTGCTTTAAAATAGTAATTACCCCCAATTTGAGAGTTTTTGGATCTAAATTTAGATTTCGAGTCTTGAGTTAAAGGAAATTATTTGATCTCAATTATTGTGAAATTTCAGGTATAAAAGAATGAAGAAAATGAGAGATTAGAAGATTCATGAAGAGAAGAAATAAAAAGTTTAAAATAAAAAAAAATGAACAAAAAGTCATTTAACTTAGGCCCGAAAATGAGTTTAAAAGGGCGATTTTAGGTTTTATGAGGTATTTAGACCTAGAGGAACGGAGGCAGACGATAGAGACGAAAGCAAAACACCAATTCTCTTCTTTTCTTGCAATCTTCCTTTCATTGGGTTGTAATGGCTACCATGGGTAGCTAATTCTTCATCTGGGTAGCTAATTCTTCATCTTTGGGATTGAATGTAATATTTTGAACTCATTTGTATTTTGGTGATTTTTATATATAATATTCAGTTTCTACTCAATTGGTATTTTGATCTTGTGCTTAATGCTAGATTTGATCTGATCAATAGAGTCTTGATTTTGATTCTTGAATTTAACTGGGAGGTACTTTTAAATTTCTGACCTAGATGAAAATACTCAATATATTGGAATACTAGGGATGTTTCGATATATTGATTACGTATAATGCATCTGTTCTTAATGCATGCTGGGTAATTTACTAAATAGCCGAGTGATTAGTGTTTAGAAAATTTTCTTATGAATTTCATGTGAGAGGAATCGGTGGTGTGAATGATTTTTACATGTGTATCAATTGTGATTAGTTACGAATATTGTATGTTTTTATCAAATCCAAAATATGAATGTGGGAGATAGATGAAGTTCAATCCCAGAGTCCTTCTAGATCTTTTAAATCCTTTTTTATAATCGTTATTTATTTCTTAATTGCTCTTTTATGTTCTTTTGTTATTTAAATCAAATCTTTATCAAATCATCTTGAAATCCATAATTATTTAGTGAGCAGTGAAAACTAAGATTTATAAGCAAAATGATATTGACATTCGTACTTTACACATCTATATTACTTTTGACTTGGTACACTTGCCAAAAAAAGGTCAACATCACTCTAACATACATTTCTATACTAAAGTCGTAATGGAATTAAAACCTAACATCATACAAGTCACACGTTATAGCTTTCCTTACCTATTCAGAAGAAGCAGCAACACCTACATACACTCTCCAATTTCACAGGATTGAAGAGATATCCTAACATGCATCAAGAGCACCTATCTAATGATCTAGTTGCATCATTAGATTTTTGAACTAACAGAAACCTATTCTGAAGCATGAAATATCACATGCAACACGTCTAACTTGTTGAAAATAAAGTTGATTTTTTGTTTTCTACAATATTCTAGAGTTGTCTATAATTAATAAGGTAGTTGAGGCAATTCTACAATATTATATAGATGTCTAAAGTTAATAAAGTAGTTGAGAAGTCTATCATTAATAGGGTAGCTGAGAATGTTCAAATTAATTAGGAGTCTACAACATTCCCATGAGTACTATAAAAGCTAGTCATTTGTCATTTGTATCAAGCCATTTTGAGAAGTAAAAGTCTTCCAAAGTTTCTTTCCTCTTCTCTTGAATCATTTTCCTTTATTTTTGAGGTTATTCTTCTTTGGTTTATTCTTCCATCCTTTGAGTGTTCGGTCTTGGGTCAGCAGACTTGTTCTCTTTTTTCTGCTGTTCTTTTATATTTTACATAACTAGAGGGAGCTAGAAGAATTTAAGAACTGATCCAAGAAAAAAAGAAGAAGAAATTGAACTTATTCTAGTTCAAATTTTAATCAGACGATTTTGTTGTACTCAATGTCACAAGCTTAGATATGGTCTTTGATCTTCAATATTGTGAAGGGTAAGATCAGGAATCTAGAGAGAAGTCAGAGAAAAAAATGAAAAATGTTTTCAAAAGAGAATGACTAATTTAAAATGAACCTAATTTAACTATGTTTTCCTATTAGATACTTTTTACTTTGATAATTAAAATATTTATGTATCATTTTTAGCTAAATCATTTCTTCTCCTAAACAAGTTTTATATTTTTACAACTTTTGTCCAGGAGGTGTCATAAAAAAAGTGAAAGAAGAGAAAATAAAAATTAAAATCATTTTGATTAATGATATAAATAAAAAATAGAATATTATATATATACACAATATTAATATTATTTATTTCTATTTTAATGATATTATTTAATTATTTATTTTATTATTATAACAAATCATAAATATTAATAAGAAAATCAACATAATCAATTATAATTATTTCTTAATTTAATAATATAATTAATTATATAACAAATATTTCATTTATATTTACAACCTAGTAAATTATGTCACAATTTATTAATATTTATTATATAATTAATTTGTTTAGAAATTTTGGTCTAAATTACTGAAAAGTTACTGTTCATTCTTTTTTTATGGAATCTTGTGTTTCTTTAATAATTACGGTTTTTTTTTTTTTTTTATTTTTTTCATTTTTTTATTTTTTATTTTTTTT
>Ga0209700_105482_pt1 | contig 21351 bp, 8 predicted proteins | sample SiratroredBW_FD_187528 | JGI IMG/M metagenome (GOLD analysis project Ga0209700, IMG submission 187528) | Root nodule microbial communities of legume samples collected from California, USA - Siratro red BW (SPAdes) (version 2) | ecosystem: Host-associated > Plants > Roots > Nodule | place: USA... | reverse complement strand
TTTAGAAATGAAAGAGTAAGGTCAAGAACAGCAGAACACAGTCAGTTATACTGGTTCACCCTTCCTCAAGGGCTACGTCCAGTCTCCTTTGCCCCTCAAGCAAAGAAAGTTCCACTATATCAATTAATTGTTCAATTTACAATCAATCACACAATTCCTACTCCTTGTAAGAATCAAGAAACCCACTGAATTGATCAACTACTCCCTGCAGTCCCCCAATCAATTCAGCAAACACACAAGGCTAAATCCTATAGCCTAAAACAGTCAAACATTCAAGTGTTTTAAAGAATTACAAACAATCAACGCATATCTTGATACAAAAGGGATCAAGAATGGTTAAGAAAGACTCCCTGATTGGCGCGCAGAAGAACCCTTTGCACAGTCTTGAAGAATTCCAATGGCACAGTGAATTGGTCAAGAGTGATTCTTCAAGAAAAAGCCCCAATTGAATTTGATCAAGAACTTCTCAATTACCCAAAGTGTTTTCTCACTGTGATCTCAAGAAATGACTCTCAATTTCTGTAATTCAGACTCTTTTGCACGTTAGAAACCTTGCAGTTTTTATAAAGGAAAAACCTCAATTCTGTTTTTCTCAAATCAGTTATTTAAGTTCTGTCAGACACGAATAAATCGATTTCATGAAAACTGGAATCGATTTATTTTTGTCCAATACAGTGTATTTCAAACCAGTTTGCACCAAACTTTAGCTAGCTCACTTTGATTAGTTTTTAATCACTCTTAGACCATTGTGCTGGTGGAATTCTCCTCAATTATACATAGGTTCTTTACTAATCAACCTCTCACTCATTCACATAAGACCAAATCTCAAATCTCCTCCAATTGCTTGTTTGTTTTGTCTTGTTTGACTTCATCAAATCTTTATTCTTGTGAGAGTAATAACAGTTCCTTATGTGGCCAACTTTATCTGTTCCCATTGACCTACATTCCTTTCTTCTGTGCTCCACTTTTTCCTACCACAGTACCACCCCATCGCTTCCGAATTCCTTTCTAGGCTATCTTCACAACATTCCCATCTCATTTACCGAATCACCATATTCTTTTGTTCTACACTGCCTCATAATCCAGAATCATTCAGGTAAACCACTCAATCCCTTCATCATTGCTTTTTCTTTCTTTTTTATTTATTTCCTTCTTATTTTAACCAAAAGTAATCATGATAGTCCACGAATAGCATTCTACGTAAGCTTCAGTTGTCGTTCACATAATTCTTGTTATGTTTTGCACCTTGCATGGACGCCGTTACAAGAACCCTAAAATTGTAGCAGGTCCGGGATCGCTTACAATTATCTTAGAAAAATAAATTAAATCGCACGTTAAGCATGATTATCAATTAGGTTTATTATTCAGTGCATTCTGCTGTGGAACTTGCTTTCTTTAGCTTTGGTAACCGCACGTGCATAGGAGTAGAGTAGACAAATTATATCACTAATTCTTTATTAATAATCTGTAGTACTTGTTTATAAACGTGATTCATTCGTAAATACATCTACTTAATACATTTTTTACGTCCGACACTAGTACTAGAAAACTATAGTAGTCACATCACAGTTAAATTTTTTTTTTTTTTTTTACATTTCACTGCTGATGATACTTTCATTTATTTAGCTACAGCGGATACGATTATAATCGTCGCCGGTCTTCAATCTTGTTGGACTCTGGATCAATGGCCTGCCAATAATAGAGGAAGGGATATTAGGTTAGTGAACTGTGTTTTTGCATATATCACAAAAAGGTTTTAATGTTAAGAATTTGTTTAGACTATGAGTGCTGAAAACAGCTTCAGTTATACTAGAAAGTAGATCGTTTAGAACAAAATGTAAAGACATGAAGAACTACTGAATAAACTTCAGCCCGATATATAGATTAAAGAATCCTGATCAGACTTTTAGAGTCCCTAGCTAGTGATTTATCTCCAAATGTCTTGGCGAATGGGAAGCACTTACACTTACAATGGCAAGTATAGTTCTTTTAACTTGAATTGTCAATTTAAAACTCATTTTCTGTTTTTGTTTTATTTTATTTGTTTGTATTGGGTTTATTGATATGTTTTAGCAAAAATTAAAATAAAATAAAAAGGAACTCTTGGAACCAAAATGATCTTTGGAGTGTCTGCAAGAGAACTATATATTTACTGAGATATGAAGAAAAAGGTGGTGCAGTACCTGACAGCAATGCCTTAATTACTGTTAGAATTGCTTGTTCTGTAGGGGAATGGCACTTGACCACGCTCAATGCGTCGGACATCTTCTTTGAGGATCTCAAATTGCCTTTTGACCTCCTCCACTGATTTTCCTACCTCGTTGGCAATATTCTGCCACTTATCTGGGGTTTCTACATCATACTTAGCCAGGGCTTTTTCAAATTCTTTGTTTTGCCTATGGGTCCAAGATGATTCCATCTGAATGTATGGAGTGAAGTTTCAACTTAAAGGCAATGGTAATATTGACAGGCTGCGTAGGATAGAAGAATAAAGACTTGAGAAGTATGGAAATGGCTAAGTGATGATTTTCCCAAACTGGGAAGAAGAGAAGGGAAACTATTGCTTCAGCCAAGCAATGGTATGGGAAAACAATAACTAAGTTAGCCCTTTATAAGCTGGAAGGGGTTATTGGTTAGGCCTGATGGATGAGTATATTTTTTAAAAGGACAGAGGATAAAGAGAGTTGTTCTTCGTTCCCTTGAGACCACTTTATGAATCGCGATAGTGGACAACAAGTGGAAGAGAAGAATCAAGATCAAAGGATATTTGTTTACTCTTTTATTCTTTCAATCAAAGATACTCCTTTATTTTGTCATTGGCAAGTTGCGCCTCTCTTTATAGATTCGATTCAGTGGCTTTCAGTGTCAAAATTCAGCATGCAATTACCAGACATGCTGATAATTTGGTTATCTTTTCTTTTCAAAGAGTGAGACTGTGTATAATACTTTTTATTTCTCGTTTAAAACTAACAACTAACAAAATATAGTAATACCAAACTTTGCAGCACTGGGGCTAGTTCTTTGGCGGAAATGAAGATAGTTCATCTTTCAAAAGAATTTCAACAAATGAAGCATTTTTCATGTTAAGAGCCAACTCTTCTAAGTCTTATATTATGTCACCGAGTACTCATGGATTTATTTCATCTTTAAAATGCTAAAGTGTGGACAAAACACACGCCAAATTGTACCACTGAAAAGTTATGATAAATTAATGGCAAAACACATGAGACCAATAGCTGTTTTGTACCAAAGTCCAACTTTTTCTCATACCCTTAGTGTTGGTCATACTTTATTTAGTGGATGCTTGTGAAAGACATATGCTTTGGAGTCAAAGGCATGTTTAGTTAAGAGTAAACCCAGAGTATATGAGTATATTTTTAATGAAAAACGAGTTGGCATTGTTTTTATGGTGAAAAATGAGGATTATAGCGTATTAGAATTCAGAAGTTGCATGCTTCAATCTTGCAAGAGATGGGGAGCTTGACGTTCAAGCAGGTAGATGAAGTTGAGTAAAGTGTTCTAGCATGATTTGTGATCAGAAAGTGCTATCAAAGCTGAAGGAAAATCCTACCGAACAACTTTTAATGACAAGCAAGAATGCTAAGTAGAGGTTAGTATCGGGTAGTGAAGTGTCAACTAAAGTAAATAAACTATTATAAGATCGAGAATATGGGAATGCTAAATGTAGACATACAAGAAAAGATAATAGGAATGAATATAGTGGTTAAAAAAAATAGTTGCATTGTTAAGGAGAACTGATGAGAAAAAAATTTCTGCAGTGATTTGGTGATGTGACAAGAATGTCAATGGATATTCTAATAACAAATGTGAATAAAATGAAAGGTAGTCTGGTTAAAAGGATAGATCAAAACCTAAGAAAATATTTTTGTTTTGAGAGATCAACTGTGGCAATAATCCGTGTCTCAAAATCCTGTCTATTGGGATTTTTTTTATTGGCTTGATTGCTCCCATTTATAAGTGTATGTTGCCTTGACAAGTGCCATTTGATGCCACTTTTCTGATGATACTACTTACTAATTGCTTGAAATTAAATTCTAGTGTATAGTAATTCTGATCCATAACTCTTCTTCCATGGCATACCCTGTATTCAATATTTAAAATTGATAAAAAGTATCAAGATAGATCTCACTCTGCATCTCGGGAATACATGATTGATCTGATGTCCTTCTTTGGATCGACACTTGTTTGTTAGAGATAATTGCAGCATGGATCAGCTGGAGTTTATGCTGTTTTATAGTTCATTGAAAAGATCAAATAAGGATTCAAGCAATAACCAAAAGAATGAAAACTATTACTAATAAAATCTTTGATAGCATTTGAAAACAAGATCAGCAGAGCTATAGATATTTTTAATCTGAAGCTAAAGTTCTAAACTATTTGTTTTGAATGCATCTCTATGCTATTAGTTTAGAGCTTAAATCATTCTGAAGATCCTGGCAGAAGGTTGATACCTAATGTTCGTTGAGCTCAATATACAAATTAAAAAAAAAATGTTTATTGATGTCTGGTTTGAGGAATAAAAACTAACATGCATTCTCAATGTCACACGGACAAACTTTTTCAAATAGTTTTTACTTGTCTATAAGGGATAGAAATCGCTACTAGCAAGATTCAAGATTCAAAAGCTACTACAAAAATAAAATTCTATATCAGTTGTAGAAGTTTTTTTACATCGCTTCCGTAACTGGTATCGATGTGGACGATATAAAAAATCCATGACTTCTACCTTAGTTTCTCGACCAATGTAATATGTCCTGATTATAAAACCAATAGACGTTAAAGAGATAAAATATGATACATATTATATCGATTGTAGGCTGCAACTGATATAATATGTAACATAGTATATCAGATGTAGCTACAACCAATAGAATTCATATTACATCGATTTCACATATTATAATAGTTTCAACTACAACCATGTAATATGTATCATTTTTTTAAAAAAGATATCAAATTTATTATTTTTTCCAACTTGTAACAAACATAACAGAATACCAAAAAAATAAATTTCTATCTTTCAAAACTTTAGAGAATTTAATATAAAAATATTGTGCAATGTAAACTCGTGGTGATGAGTTATAGATGTAAGTATGAAATATGTAAGATGTAATGATTTGATACATATATAATTGATACAAAGAAATATTACAATTATCTTTAGAATTTTTCTGACAGTGTAGATATGAGAAGTAAGAGTCAAAAATCTAAAAATACCTCAACCTTAAAAAAATATAAAAGTAATAATAAACAGTGTTGGGGTCCCCCCACACCCGCACCCTCTTCGACAAACTGACAGCGCATTCCTTACCTCATTTCGAATAACTTTAGTTTTTAATGCATTTCAATCCGAACTCTCTATCAAAAGTTATAACCATTTTAAGTTTTTTTTCGTCCTAAATTTTGGCAATTCAAAATCTATGATAATTTCATGCAATATAAGAACACCAGTATCAAATATACACTAAAATTTACTACTAAAAAAATTGATCAAAAATAAACTTTTAACTATTTTTACTCAATTTTACAAAATTGCTAACCTATTGTAAAGAGAAATCACAAGGGAGAGGAGGTGGAACCAAGTGACATTCACAGTTCATGGTGTAGATAGGCCCACAGTGATGGGCAGTGGAAAGATGCAAGTCAAATAAAGTTGCTGCTAGGACAATAACTCAATGGCAATGAAAAAAGTGCAACCTTAAAGATGCAAGGACACCCACGCCCTTTAGTATAATGTGACATCAACATAAAAACAAGTTAAACAAATACAAGACATAGAAAAGCGAACAAAGACTATAAAACAATGAAAATAAACAACAAAAGTAGAAATAATGAGATACATCAACACAAACTAATAAAACCAGTGAAAATAAGTTTTATAGAATTTAAAAAGAGACATTATATTGGTTGTTATTGGAACTAATATAATGTAATAACTACCATATTACATTAATTGCAATAACAACAAATATAATAAATATCACTATATTACATTGGTAAGGTGTCAGATAATTTGTTTTTCAAATTTTTTTAAGGGAGCTTCCTGCACTAATTTCCGCATCGATGATTAGTTACAACCAATTTAAAGGATTTTTTATATCGGTTAAAATAAAACAAATATAATATGTTTTCAATTGATTAAACAATTGTTACTCCATTTTTCTTTACAACAACGCGGTATTTTGTTGTAGAATTTATTTTTTTATTGTGAAATAAAGATATGATTCGTCTTTGTATGGAGAAAACTTCTTAGAAGAAGTAAAATCTATTTTGATGATCTCTGCCTCTAAAAGAAATTAGTTTTCAGTTCTCTCTTGAAGGATACCGTAGTGAAAACCAAAAATTAAATCTATCATATGAAACTGTTCTCTAAAAATTGTATCAGGAGTGATTATCTTCTCCTACATTTTTTTTTTTCTGAAATAGGTCTCTCTAATATTCCTTTTTTAACAAGTATAATTCCAATTATAGCAAATCCAATTTCAACCTCCAAACATGCAAAAAATTTGCAATGTAAATTTTTTAATGGAAAGCAGCCATTAGTGGGAATTTATTATGAACATATTTAAGGGTATATATGTACGATTTTTGGAGATTATGCTCATCACTGAGCCACCCCTGAAAATTGCAGGATCTAGGCATTAATAAATTTAGGGCATTGCGGCATATATGTGTGGGGATATTCCCTGGATTTGATGATACAGGAATATATATGATTATATTTTGGGCTTGGATTCTTCCACTACCAGAAGATACTTCTTCAACATAAAAACATGCTCACTTTTCTTCAAAAAGTACTTAATTCTTGGACGGCAAAGTTGATGTTGGTGATATTGTGATGATAGATACCACACGCAGTTGGGCTCATGCAACTTGGTTGCGTTGTTTTGCATAAGGAATAATTATGTTCTGTCGTTCATACAAATTTATTGGCGATAAAGAAACACACTATTGCTTGCATGTATGTTAAGGACTAATTCTTAAAAATTTTATGTTTAAATTATAATTACTTAATTATTATATTTTGTATCCACCAACATCCGGATGTGTTCAGACATAATAATATTAAAGAAAGTATTAATTTAACTTTTTCCCACTTAATACATTAATATATTTTTGTAAAATTTTTACTAACTTCAAGTGGAAAAGTCTTGTACAGATGAATCTCTACTCTAATCAATTTAATTTGTTATAGAAGCATTATTCTCTCCACCTTCTCAAAAGTTCAATAGTCATTTCCTGTAAAAGATATTCATTTTAGATAAAGATTGTGTGTGAAGTTTAATCGTGACTACTTCATAATTTTGAAGGTGGGTGTTTTCTCTCTATGATTCATATTTCTTAAGACATCTCACTAGTTATTATCATTTTAGTATTATAGTAACCAACTAAGACTGGTTGGGGTTCAATTAGTTATCATCATTATATATAAAAGTTTATAGTATTTTAATTTAAAACATTTCTATAAAAGTCTTAATGTTGATATTAATACATTGATTAGCGAGATAATGTCAATTATTTATGTGTCTCAAGGCATATATATTTTTTGTTGTCATTACGACATTTTGAAGGCTGTACTTGATCTCATTTTAGTGTGCTATGATATATATAAATTTGTGAAATCTTAATGGATATTCTAATTCGGTGCCATAATTAGTTTGTTGAGAAATGTAATTTGATTATTCTTTTTTGTTTTTTTTTTCAAAGTGAAATATGTTTTCGGTCTCACTAAAATCCCTAAAATATTAAATATATTAAAAAATCATATTATTTTTCTCTGTTTAAAATTTAAACATAAATTTTTAAAAAAATTAAACCTATTTTATAGTAGTTAATAATAATACATGAAAAACATATTAATTATATATCTTTTAATTATAAACACTAAAAAAAATCGTCTAATGATTAAAATAAATTTTGATAATTATAATCAAAATAGTAACACATCAACATTTATCACAAATTTACCATCAAAATAACAACAAAATAATTTGTTACTGGTATTGGTATTAATTTATATAGTAACTGAAATAACAATTAAGAATAATGGTATCTAAATTTTAGTCTTTAAGTTGATAGTTATATAAAGTAAAATAAGGGTGATGTTAACAACTGAAATAAGGATTGAATACCAAACTATTTTAGTAAACGAGTTGATTTCAATAGCTATATCACTATAAAAAATTTTACTAACTCAATTTAACGGGCAAAATAAGTTGGTCACTAGTTATAACTAAAATAACGATCGAATAGCAATTTATTTTAATAACTAATTTAGTTTCCATTGTTGAATTCATATAAAAAAATTTTAATAATTAAATTTAGCAACAAAATAGATTAATAACTAAATATAACAAAAATAGCAACTAAATATAATTTAATAATTAATTTAATTTAATTACTATATAACATTTAATAAATAAATTTAATGACAAATTTAGTGACTAAAATAAGTTTGTCGCTAAATAGAAATTAAATATTAATTTGTTTTAGTTATCTATTTAGTTTCGATTGTTAAATTAATATAAAATTTTAATTATCAAAATAGTGATAGAATACCAATTAATATTATAATTATAATTATTATATTATTATTATTATTATTATTATTAACATAAATATTATTATCATTATCATTGATATTATTAATATTGTTTTCAATATCATTAATATTATTATTAGTAATAGTAATATTATTATTATTATTAATATTAGTTATAATTAAAAGACATTAAAATTAATATTATTATTATTAGCATTAATAATAATAATTATTATTATTATTATTATTATTCTAATAATAATATGATATAATGATGGTAATTTTTATGTTTACTCGTGAGTTTGATTACTATTCCAAATTTAGTAACTAAAATTATTATTACTACTAATAAAAATAATAATAATAATTAGTAACCTTAGTGATTAAATTTGTAACACTCTACAAAATATAATTTTTTAAGCCGTTAAGATAACACAATAATGCCCATTTTATACTAATCCCAAGTTAACTAGCATCAAAATAAATAATTATGTTAAACTACAATTTTAAAATCATGTTTATAAAATCATATACAAGTTTTTCAATATAAAACATTATTTCTATCAGCATCTTTCAGCCTAAGTGGTTTCTCAAAGATTCATCCTAAGTGGTCTCTCAAAGATCCATCTGCAGCACCATTTGTCCATTTGCTCTCGTGTCAAGACACGATCATCGCATACAGATCAAAACACAAACACAACTAGATAAAGGGTAAGTTAACCAATTTTTAATTTTAAGTAATTCAAAATCATTTAAAGCAAGTACAAGATTAACACACTAAAACACCTCGGGATTCATATCAGTCAATTAAATGCAATCATTTCAATTATAAGATCCTAACACACTACATACTTGAGTATATTTTCGGAAGACTCAGACTCGTGCATTGAATAGACCCTGAGATATGCATTTGTCATAATCTCCAAACTCTGAACTCACACAGCCTTCAAACAAGTGAATCATCAATCATGTACGGCAGGTTAGTCCCCGTGAAACTTTTCTGAATACACTTAGACAATACACTTCCTAATTGACCTAGGCACGGGTGTTTTCTTTACTGAAAACATCATACCTAGATCTTGACCACTCTATTAACACTTTTAATACCACATCACAATATATCTCTACTCATGCATTCATTCACTTTTCAATCCCAGTCTCAAAAGTGAAAGAAATCACTAAACCATCAATACAATTAAATTGAAATTATCAATTAATCTATTCTATTAAATTCATACATGACATTACAAAAGAATCATACAATCAAAACATAAAGTCTAAAAATTTTTTTTTTTAGGATTTAGCTTGAGCAAGAATCCCCTCGCTTGAGAGAAAATTATCTCATTTGAGCAAAATTAGTCTAGACAACACTCCAGCTCCAGGGCCATTCTCGCTTGGGTGAAATTACTCTCGCCAGGGCAAAAAATCACTTGGGCATAGGATTTCTCCCGTGTAAGAAAATAGTCCAGAGAGCATACTTGCTCTAGGGCTATTCTTGCCTGGGCAACTATATCCTCGCTTGGGCGAGACTAACTCCTCGCTTGGGCGAAATTGGACCCGAGAGCATCTCTCAGATTTCCAAGTGAACTCACTTGGGTAAGAGTGCCTAGCTTGGGCAAGTTATGCAGAAAATCAACAATTCCTTATATGAATCATGCAATATTTACTATCTTAAAGCTACCATGCATGTCTCATATGATTAAATTGGGCAAATATCAACTTGCATACATGATGATTGATCTATCTTAACATAGACTATCTATTCAACATAACAACATACCATCAATTTTCACAGAGACACGTCATACATGCAAAATCAAATCAACATTGTAAAAATTAAATTCCAATTTCAAACCTACAGAGAACTTTCATAGATACATTTTCACGTATATTAAAATCATTAACTTATCAAACCTTGCCCTACATTCACACCCAGATCCTACAAGAAGGCAGGTCAGCTTCCTTACCTTAATCACAACAGGAGTTTCTCTGTGAGCTCCAACAGTCCAAGATCCTCAGGAACTTAAACTTGTACCAAAGGACCTCTGATCAATGATCAAACTAACCTGCTAAGACACCAAACTCATAGAGGCATCATCTGATAGCTTAGAGGCCACATGCAAGCTCAGACAGCAGAGAAGAAAATCTAAAACTGGCTCTAAGAAAAGAGGGGAAAAAACGAACCTAATGGAGGTTCTCATATGATAAACTTGCTCTGTTATCTGCTACAAGTCCAATGATGGGCTTTGCTCCCAAAACTGATTAAAGAGATACGCGGAGGCTATAAACAGAAGTCACATGAAAGGAAGTGACAAGGGTTTAGAGAGACGGTGGTTTAAGTGAAAATAAGACTTTACTAACTTTTTCTATAAATACTTGTTTTCAGTTTATTAATAAAATAATTAAGTACTCATTCCACTTTTATTACTTCTACTCAAATGACATGTTGTTAGGCTGTTACAAAATTTTTTATCAATTTTTTATTATTGTATTGACCATCTCAAAATTGTTTTGGTCATTTAACAATCAAGTTTTTTTACTAAATTAATCTTGTAAAAATAAATTTATCCACAAATTTTTATCATCGTTAAAAGTCGTTTTTTAATTGTGCAAATTCACTTGCCTCTAATGCCATTATTAACAATAATCCAAAAGAATCTTTTTAATAATAATCCAAAAAAATCTTTTTAATGTTAAAGAAATAAAAATAATAAAAGAAAGAAAACACGTACTTTAATATATTGCACTATTTTACCCTAAAAGATATTGGACCAGTCTGTTTAAGTTTAAAAATAAAATACTTTTAAAAATAAGTTATTCTTACAAAAACAGAAATTGTATATATTTCGTGTTTAAAGGGCACAAATTTATTGTGATAATAAGCTACTCCAAGTGGATTATAAAAAAATAAGTTGTTGAGAACTACTTTTTCTACTTCTTTTAGAAAAAGGATTTACAAACATCTAAAAATATGCAATAAAAAAAAGAACCCAAACAAACTCCCTCATTAATTTTATCTTGTCCAACCTCCCGTATTGAGCAAGATCATGTATGATATCAATAATTTTAACTAGTACGACCATTTTTATTTTTATTTTTACTTTTCAAAAAGCAAGTATGATTTTTTATATCATTACCTGTGTTGTAATTTATTAGTCAATTATCATAAGATTTGTTCATTCATATTTTGTGGTTAAATTAATCTAGATTATTTGTTTTGTGGTTAAACACATGATTATGTATGAAACAATAATATATACTGACAGTCAATACCATTTTCATCTTATTCTGCTCATCTTCAACTCTGCTCCACCACTATGTAAACCAACGACGAAGCGTTATACACATCTCAGGAATTGCATGACACTCAAATCACGGTCAAGGTTGGGATAATTGTGTAATTTAATTAATAGTGACCTGGTTTTCCATGCAAATTTCTTCTAAAAGAGAGGAAAGAAACTCACTCTCGTAGACTCCCACAAATCATTCAATCAAACTCGAATCAACCAAACATAGTCGAGCCACACAGCGTTAATAATTCTTAAATTATTCGATTTTACATCATATATGGCAGAACCTATTAATACATTGATTTCTTAAAATCATAAGTGGTTCTTGTAGACGATAGAGTTATAATTATTGCTAAGAGAATATATTTATATATATATATATATATTAAATCATGACCTCTCCAACACTAGGAGGGCAAAAATTGGTTGAGGAAGGATATTGCTCCCCTCCAGTCTAACAATTTCTCAAAAGTTAAATCAAACAAAAGATTAAAAAAAAATGCCTCCTCTGTTTACGTTTAACCATTCAAAACACCTTTGATTATGAAGCTGATCCCGTCGATTTTTTTTATATGACAGAGATTGTTAATTGTTGTTTTCCACAATGGGGTAGAAGAAGCCGGCGGAAAGAAATGTGATTTGGAAAATTTTCAACATATGGTCCATTTTTTATTGCTTAATATTTTGGTTTTGATTTTCACAGCGAATGAAACAATGTCCACGTTCTCCTCTTACTTCATATTATAAGGACTGATACATTTTCCACGGATTCCGTAAGCACGAAAGGACATCGACGTTGACTCCTGTTCAGGCAATCTTTGAAAGATTGTGGTTCTTTCCCCTTTATAAAATTTTATCTTCTCTATGATTCGTGCCTCGTTATTCCTCTTGTTACCACTAAACACACAGAATATATATCTTTCTGTTGGGCCCGAAAGCAAAAACTTGATGACGTGCTCGTTGCTCCACACGGTCCCTCGGATAAGATCATTGGGATCAATCTTGGGATCAATCTTTGTACACAAGATTGGTGTAAGTAAATATTCCACTGAACCTGGATATGCTAGGAAGATTTATAAATTAATTCACTACTTTGCGTCTTCAAGCAAGCGCAAGAGTCACTCACCTAAAGAGTTAAGATGAAAAATATATTTAATGTGATAACTCTAATGATATTAACAAATTTGATGTGAGAATGTTGGCAAAGAAAGAATTCACGTCATTTTTATGATAGCATAATAACGTTAATTACAATAAGGAAACATTTTTACCATTACCAACAATGGAATCCATAAGGTTGGAGTAACGTTGTACCAAAATTTGTAATGCAGATATTAGATTAACGGTTGATATTATTTAACATTTAGATAATCTGGTATTGATAGTCTTATAACAATACCTTTAATGAAAACTGGTGACTATTATATTTTATGAAGGATTTTGTGTTGTCTGTATTCTCTACGCAGGATTTGGTAGACATAAGACTTTTGGAGATATGCTCTATCTTATTGGATTTGACACCAAAACCTTGGTTTAGTATCAAGAATGTTTTGTATGGGGTTGAACTATCTTTTCTGTATTTCTGTTCATATTTCTTTTGTACTTCTGTGTATATTATTTTTTATTATTGACAAGAAAAAAAAAACTAGAGTCATTCTCTGGACACCTCTATCTTACATATTTTCTTCCTTTGTATCACAATAATAAAGGTGGCTCAAGTCCCAAGCAGGTAAAGCAATTTAATACGCTTTAAGTCTCAAGGCTTCAACAAAAATTAAGACTCATATTATTATAAAATAAAAAATATTTAATTTTAAAATTATACTAATAAAATTTTAATTAAAAATTTAAATATTTTAACTAACTTCAAGTTTATATTGGTGTTATAAATATTATTTAATGACTTTAAATTTATATTAGTATTATAAATACTATTTATTTAATGAATAATATTTTTAAAACTTTTTTATAATAAATTAATAATATTTAAAAAAATTAAACAGTCAAGGAATTAGGTATCAAAACTTTCTAATTTATCTCTTTCATATATTCCAACAGATTGATATTATCTTTTTATATATTCTGTCATTATCTGACTCTTTCACTTCTCTCATCTTTCTTCACTTATCTCTTTCCTTTATCTGTCTTTTTGTTCCTTCCATAATATTATTTTAACTTGTTTTTCATTTGTGCATTGAGGAAAAGTTTGTGTTTACTTTTGCTCCTTTTGAGTGCATCAATATTAGATAAAAATAATATGAGATTGATCAATTGATCCTAATTTTTTTTTATTTTTCATTATTGTTTAATTAATCTTAAAATAATTTGTGCAGATTTAAGGAATAGAATTTAGAAATACAAATTATATTTAAAGACATACCAAAGGACAAGATCCAAAGATAATATCATAATAGGTTATTGTTTTTTATAATCAAGTTTATCTTTTTAACTTAGACTTATTTTATATACTTATAAGTTATATTCAATGTGATATATACTATAATTCTTAATTTTATATAAAAATGTACAAATATGGCAATTAAGGAAATTTGAATCAAGTTATTCAAAACTTAAAAAAAAAGTTGAACTTTTTGTTGAATTACAAAAAAGTACTATGGATAAATTTATAAAAAGAATCAGTCATAAAAAAGCAATTTGATAAAAATATTGAGAATGGAGTTATTAAATCACCTCAAGAGTTATTTAGAATTGATTATTTTTTATATATTGAAGATAAAACAATTACCACACTCCAAATTAGATTTGAACAATTTAAAAATACCTCATTTGTTTTTATTTCTTTTAGATCTCCTAAAGCCTGTCACCGAAAATTCATCACCAACTTCTTAAATGTAATATTTGAAGAAATTGTAACCAAACACTACTCTATTGACACTGCTTTTGAACCACTGCCAAACAAATATAGTTGAAAAGAAAAAATGGTAAGTTTAACAAAACAATGTTCCATAACTCATCTTATGATAAATAGATGCAATAAAGGAACTCCAATCCACCACCATGAGAGAAGTTACACCAGTCTTACAAATTCATTCATTGTTGCTAGAAGATGATGAAGACTTGTCCTTAAATATTGATGAACAGATAAACAAATAAGATAAGAATGACACACTCCAATCACGAAAATAAGATAACTTAGTCAACTACATAAAGGAACATATCTCACCCTAACAATTGTGTCATTGTATATGTGTTCCAAATCAAGCTAAGGGTACCATTGTATCAACTCATCACCCACTTAATAACATCAAGACTATCTAAACCTAATGGGTTGAGTTATTTGAAAAAAAAGTTAGAATCATATTTTTGACCTTTTATATATAAAAATAATAATACTAAAAGAATATATAATATAAAAGAATATATCATTTTAGTTAAACAGGATTGAGAGGATAATAACTCTTACATAATTCTTAATTATTTTGTCATGTTATATATAGAATGTTTAAGAAACATTCTTCAATAAAAGACAAAGTGTGGTATCAATTATAAATACGACTATGCATGAAATATATATTATTTAGGTTTAATTACTATTTTGAGTTTTATTATTAAATAAAATTATCTTTTAATCTTATAGTAAAATTATTTCTTTTATTTTTTATAATATCATTTTAAATGTCTTTTAATCTCCATGATTTTACAGGATATAGTTTTTCAAAAATCATAAAAAACACTAAAATTCATCTATTGAATTATAAATAATTAAAGTAAAAAAGTTATTGCCGGAGGTATATGTTGATGGACATCATTGTCTATTGACTAATCCTTTAGATAAATTACCTAAAGATGAATTCGTCTATAATATTATCCACATATTTATTTAACGGCTGTAATATTATTCACTGACAAAAAATCACAGAAATACTCCTACATCATAATTATTAACATTTTTACTATTGATGATATCCATATATTGACAAATTTTATGCATTACTGATGAATTGGTCGTCTATAAATTCAATTCTTGTTATGATGCTTGAAATGATTACTAAGAGACGTGACTTTTACCATGTATAAGTAACCTGCTTATGAGTCATGACCTCGTGGACCGACATGTTTGACCTGTCTGTATTAAAAAGGGAATAATAATATTACACGAAAAAACTTCATGAATACAAACGTTGCATTCATAAGATTTTTTACAACAACTTGAGCTCAACATGTGTCTCTAACCTTATGACTCCACTCTCATTGCACCAATCTAGAATAGGTCATTATATTGTCGTATTACTACCTGATGATTAATTATTGTGTAATACCTTGTTATTTGCTTAAGGCACCAATATCCATATTCTTGGTTAATTTTAATGGTTCCCAATAAAATAGGTGTATCATGGCCGAAAATAATTATTAAGGTACATTACTTAAATGTCCTATGCTTTAGGAAACAATTTACATAGACTATTTTTCACTCTATTGATGGAGGATAAAAAAGAAATAAGACAACCAATTCTGAATGTTTTGACTTGAATTAACTCATTCGAAAATTTTGATGTGCTCGTTATTTTATGAATTTTTAGTAAGTGAAAATTAGAAATAATTTAATTGATTTAATTGGTAAAGAATTTGAGAATTCCAGAATAAAGACATATAATAATTCAAAATGGCTAAATAGTTAGTAGATGATCATATATAATCACATAATACATTTATTGCGTTTGCAAACTTTTATTTCAAAAGCTAATTTACAGTCATAGAAAGTACTATAAATTTCTGAGCTCAACTGAAATTACACCTAGAAAACAAGCTTTAACCAAACTTCAATTCCCCTGAAAGTATGATCCACACTAATCAACAACATTTAATTTAACATATCAACTGTTGCACTTACCTTTAGAACTGTTTGAGTGCACCACACGTAAACCAAACACAGCAGTATACGTTAATTCTTTTGCCGGGTTAAATATTAATTTCCCAGCCATATGTCGAAGCCTTGTGCGTGCGTCTTCATTCCAGTGAGAGTTGCTTACGTTAGCCATTTGAAATGCATGCATATTTGGACTAAAAGGTCACACACGACCATGCAAAGTATTCAAAATTCATGTGTTTTTTTTACCTTGGCAACGTCTTTTGCCGATACATATTAACAATCAATTATGAAGTCAAGCTGCTGTGAAGGTTTCAAGATTCTTCATGTTATTTCAAAGTTTCATACTTTCTCAATCTCAATCTTATCGCGTCGTGAATCAAGCAACCAACAACGTCGTTTTCATTAAGTAAATCAACCATCCTTCATCTGCCTAGATTTTCACACCATGGCTCCACCATGTTCAGGTCCTAAGCGATCTAACTCATCTACATATTCAAACTGAGTTGAAAATTTTCAAGATGATTATAATCGATCTTTTCGAAAACAAGCTACAAACATTTAATGAGTAGCAGTTCACGATTTTTTATATCATGAATATAATAAAAGAAGATAAGATAGTGAAAAGTGCTAAGTGAGTACTTCCTCTAGAGCGAGTTTATTTATAGACTCTTTTGAGTGGAGAAATGTTGGATATTTGAGCTTTTAATGCCTAACTAATCAACGTCATCAGTAGCATTAACTATGAACAATTATGAGTAGGCTAACCTAGCTCTACTATTTGGATAGATATATAAGTTTCTAAGGTCGGAATCCATAAACAAACTACAAGTTCAGATTGGTATATGATTTTTTATCACGGAGGAGAGTTATTTATGTCCAAACCATTTGGATTTTGAACCAATCTAGTTCTCACAGAGGGGGTTTTGGTACAACTCGTGAAAATGTGGCATGGCTACATATTAATGAAGGGAATGTTAAAGGCGTTGATGAAGCGTTTCGTTCAAAACCTTTCATTCAAATATTGACGACTCGCCTCCCCACTATAAATATCTTTGTAACTTTTAAAATTAATTATCTAGCTACGCACAAGGCCTCTTTTTCCTTTTCTAGTTCTGTAATCCTGGTAGTCTTCTAGTGAGTAGAAGATTACTCCCATTGTGGAGATATCTCTTCAAATCGCATTAATCCGCCCTTTGAAAAAGGGAACAAAATGGAGGGAATCGCTCCACCATTGTCATTAGGAAAATAATGGTTTGATACTGATGTTTCTAATAATATTCATTTTAACACTATATTATATTAATAAAATATTATATATTAATGAAATAATAGTGTGAAATTATCACTATCATTGTCATTAAACCATTATATTCAGAATCCAAGAACCCTTCAAAATTGATAAATTGGATCAAAAAAGATTTTAAAACATAATATAATAAAGATAAAAGAGATTGATATTTTAAAACATACTCTAAAAGATTAACAGAAGACTTTAGGACAGAATTTTCTAACTATATGATTACAAATGAAATAAATTTTGTACTTGATTGGTTTAAAGTTCATAATCAAGATAATAACTTAGAATATTCATTCAATAAGTTTATCCACTAGAAAAAGTAACCATGAAAAACCAATAAATAATGACATAATAGAATCTAAATACCCTCCTACATAAGATATAATTATACAACTCTCAAAAAATATCAAAATAGAAACAGTCCATATAAAGATATTAAATTACATTCAAAAATTAATTATTTAAATACAGTTTCAGAAATTATAACAAAACAATTAATTAGAATAAAAGATATGACAATCCAGCCCTACTTTGAAGATATATCAAGTAGCTCCAAACAACCTGCAAAATCCATAACATTCTGAAAAAATTGAATAAAATATTATTATTTCTGTCTCAATTTAGTTACGATTTTTTTATATTATTATTGCCACAATTCTTGTTATTAAAATAAATTATATATAGTAAAATGATGAACAAGGTGAATAATCAAATTAATTAGATTTTCACCTTTCGGCCATTTGACTCTCGATATTGTATCTGTATGAGTTTTTCTGTGTTCTTCTGTAGGAGTTCTTGGCATCATATCAGTAAGTCTTTTGACTTTGACTTAGGTCTCTTATTCTGTCTTTCGATTATTGTATCTCTAAGCCTTTCAACTTTGACTTGCTTTCTTATGTACTGTCTCTTAGTTGCTACATCCGTAAGCCTTTTGGCTTTGATTTGCTTTCTTTTGTATCGTCTCTCAATTATCGCATTTGTAAGCCTTTCGGCTTTGACTTGTTTTCTTCCATATCGTCTCTCGGTTACCATATCTGTAACCCTTTCGGCTTTGACTTGCTTTCTTTCGTATCGTCTTTTGGTTACCGCATCTGTAAGCCTTTTCGACTTTAACTTGCTTCTTCTGTATCACTCTCAATATCACCTTTCGGTTCTGTATCACCTCTTATGTTATTTTTAAATTACGCACTGATCCAATTTATTGTTATCTCCAATTTTATAAATATTATTCTATTTAAAGTTATTGTTTTAATCTTTATTTTATTCTATTTTTTAATAATTTAAATATAATTTTTGTATATAAATACATATGAAGTAAAAGTTTGTATTTTGATGAATTTGATAAAAGAACGTTACTTGTACACTATTATATTATTTACCAGTTGTATTTGTTTTACTGTAATGTACAATTTGTGAATTCATATATATGACATAACTTGATAGTCATTGTGTTATGTGATTGATGGAAATGTCATGAATATGTTTGTGGTGAAAAAGTCTTGGGTTTCAAAGTTGAAACCAGGGTAATGTATGAGTTGTTGTTTTTTAGAAGTCACAGTTTGGTATAACCGTGGGATGAAAGGCAGGGACTGCGTCTAATGAAGTATTTCAAGTAGGTGAATATCTGGATAGTTCATAATAGCGTTCTGGACTAGGATATTTAACAAGCCAAACTTGATATTATCCGATACCTGCTCAGCATCGCCAAGGTTAGGTAGTGAGTATATATATATCATTGGCAGATGACCAGAATTCTTGAGAAAATGATTATGATTGCACCAATGTTTTGATGAGATATACTCAGACTACATCACTTTCCAAATTACTTGTGATGATCAGGTTAGGTCATCAAAAGTGGTATACAGATCCATATGTCTAATGATATAAGAGTAATTCTTGTAGTTTTAAGAGTCAAGTTATATGTCTCATTGTTTTTGGTTATGATTATAGACCCCCATTGTTTGTTAAGTTTATTAAGATTATTATTTGAGACTTATAAAGATATCACTACTTTCATTTTTCTCTTTCATATGTGTTTATTGTACAAGTAGAAGAAAAATTTGTTCAGTAAGGACTGTCTCAGGAAAATATCTTTGGATGATTAACTTATGAAAAACTTAGATCTAATGTTTTAGAATATATAAAATAAACAAATTTATATTCTAATGTAGAATTCTATTTGTTATAAATTTATTTATAATACGTTACAAATATTTATGTATACGTTTATATTAGTAAGATAATGTCATAAGTTATTTTCTCTCTACAAAAAGTTTATTCTATAAAAAAAAATTCACAAATTCTACTTAAATAAAAAAATAATTATATGGTAGTCAGGGTGTTACAACCCATATAAAAATAATTAAAATTATTAAAACTCAAAAGTGATAATAATATAAAAAATAGGAGAATGAAAAAAGAAGTTAGAAAATTTAAATAAAAAATCCATAAATACTTTAGAACTTAATAAAATAAGGACATATCTCAAACTTAGGAATTATTATAACAGACTTGTGGCAGATGTACAATTTGAAAAAAAGAAAAGAACTAGTCCAAAATACTTTTTCAAAAATTCGATAACATAATAAACTTTAGATGGATTAAATAAACAAGCCATATTAGACTTAACATGTCAAATGATTATAACAGCTAGCCCATAAAACTAAAGAATGTAGTGATAAGTCCACAACAATAGCAATTATAGAAGAATTCACTGGCCAATTAAGAAATTGATGGGATAAGCTTTGCACATAACAAAATAAATTAGCAATAATAAATAGTGTAGAGATTGAATGTAATAAACAAGATGACTATCAACATTAATTTATTCAATAATTTAAAATTTCATAGGAGACCCAAACATATTTAAAGAAAAATCAACTAGCCAATTAGGAAATTTATATTGTCCTACCATGTCATACTATAAATGGTATAAAGATCATTTCTATCAAAAATAACATAAGGGAAAATAGATTTATGTTTTGGAAAGAAAAGTTTATTGTAGGGTTACCTAAATTATTTGGAGAAAAGGTAAGAATGAATCTAGAAAGACGTTATAATAAACCAATACGCGTATGATGGATTAAGTTATGGAAAAATACATAACATAGTGCTAGACACAAAATACAAATTTGTACAGACTTTACAATACAAAATAAACTTAGTAAAGAAGCATGGTTAATGAAAGAGAAATAGGAACTTTTTGTCAACAAGGTGGAATAGAGCCCATGAGAGCCCCTAGTGCCAAAAAGAAAAAATTGGTTGAAAAAAAATAAAATAGACAAGAAACAAAATAGAAAACCATATAGTAAGAAGTATAATGCACCTATAACAGAAAATAAACCAACTAAAAACCCAAATATAAAAAAAA
>Ga0209700_105475_pt1 | contig 21388 bp, 19 predicted proteins | sample SiratroredBW_FD_187528 | JGI IMG/M metagenome (GOLD analysis project Ga0209700, IMG submission 187528) | Root nodule microbial communities of legume samples collected from California, USA - Siratro red BW (SPAdes) (version 2) | ecosystem: Host-associated > Plants > Roots > Nodule | place: USA... | reverse complement strand
ACAAAAAAAAAAAAAAGAGAAAAAAATAGAAATAGGAGAACTACTCACCTTAAAAGGAAATATATTCTCTAGAAGTTGAAGAGAAAGAAAGAAAAAAAAAAGTGACGGAGAGGTTAGGGAAGAGGATGGACAAAAGAAAATAATGATTTTCGTGCTTTGAGGAACCTTATTTTCTCTCAACTCTCAAGTTTTTTTTTTTTTTTTACCCCAAATGAGAAAAGAAATCAACTCAAGGTTTTTTTATACCTAACTCGCAGAGGCCAATTTGTTGAGCAGAAACCAAATTTCCAACTACATTCATTCTTTAGAAAAAAAAATTCTAAAATCAATGCATCTAATAAACAAAAATTTCTTAAATGCATTCTAAAGTGTTCACCAGATTAACTTTATGCTAACAACTTTCTTCATATTACTAAAACTGTTATGTGAAAGATAATTTTATATTTGCAACCCCTCTTTTAATTACTGACAACATCATATTAAGCATACAAACTTAAATAGTTAGTTTACTATGTCAAAATCATCCTTAAAATGCACGAGTAAACTCTTTTGACATTTAGATATGCTCTCAATTCAAATTGTGTCTTAAGATATTCACATGCAAGCTTCATCTATTTCTCTTGAAATTGTGTCTTCTCTTGAAATATCATCTATACCTTAATAGTGCTAAACTTCGTGTACAATTGCAAAAAAGTTAGTTTGTTGTGTGAAAATCCTTATCATTAGTCAACATGTTGATAATTTATTAAGACAATTTAAATAATTCAAACTGAATTTGTATATTGTTATAGCGTTTCATCTCTAGTCTTTATCTTTTATTGTATGATCTTGAGAAGAACCTATTATAGGAGTCGTAAAAGGAAAAATAGTTTGATAACTTGATAATATTTGAGTTTCTTGTTATATAATCATCTTGAAGTTCTTTTTTATAAACTTAAATAAATAAAAAATACTATTTCAAAGCTAAATATTATCTATGATTACCATTTTTATAAAGATTATACTAATTTATATGAGAGAGTTGAGATGAGATTGACATATATTCTAACAATTAAATTATCTTGAGTTTAACATTATTATTTAAAGAATATCTAAAAGAGTCGTTTCTGGAACTAAAATATAAATATAAAATATTAAACTATAACTGGAAGTCCTAATAATTTTACTGCTCTTAGGAAACTACTTTTCAATTTTCTTTGTCTTGCTCCTATTTAGGATCCTCTTAGAAGTTTGTTGGTGGAATAGACCATTGTGCATTTCTCTTACCTTAGTCATTGATTTTAACTTTTCCTTAAATCTGTTTCTTTTAGAGTTCAATGTTGTGGTTTTGATGCTCCATTGTTCAGACATTTTGGTCCAAACATAACCCATGATAGCTAGTTTTGCGAGTGTCGGTTGTAACATTCTTCAATAATTTTGATTTATTTTGGTGTAGCTGCACGGGAGAATAAGATGACTTTTATTCAACTTATTTGATCCGAATATCAATGCTCGTGAAAAAAATATGTGAACAATGGAGTTATACAATGATCTAGAGAAACTGATTGAATAAATATTAAATATAATTAGATACTTATTAAAATATTGATTATTTTTAAAATAAAACATGTTTTTGCATGTCATCATAATAAGTTAACTTGAATTTGATATCTTTATCAGAATTAAGAAGTATGAATATTATATTATTTTTTAATATTTTTTCTTAAAGTAAAATATGTATTACTTTATACTAAGAAAATACATATTTATATACTAAATTAATATATTACTGATTTAGCATTGAACTTATAGAACCTCGTATAAACAAGTGTTCTGATATCTGTTAAAGAAATTAATTATATTAATTTAATACAATTAATTAGTTAATTTTAAGTTAAATATTATTATATAATTTGTTAGCACTGAACATATAAATAATATAAAATTTAAAATTAAAAGTGTTTGGTGGATAAACAAATCCATCACTTAGACTTAGCTAAAATTGTTTCAATTTTAAAATTGTTTATTGTTACAATGCAAAACTGTTTTAAAAGATGTAATTTACGAATAAGACCTATAATTTTAAAGTGAATTGGAGGAAATTTAAAAACTATTTTAACGGTACTAATTTTTTTTAAGTATACAAAAAATTAGAAGTATCAAATATACAAAATATATTAAAAATATTAAAATTTAAGAAAAGGTATCTATTTATATATATGTGTGTGTGTGTGTGTGAGAGAGAAGTTCGGGAGGCCGAGACATAAATTGTCGAAGACAAAAATTACAGAAAAAGTCTGAAAAATGAGAAATAAAATATATTAAGAAAACACGAAAAAAACAGGACACATTTTACCGTTTAAACGTTACTTCCAAAGATGAAGAGTTTTGTGAAAAAAGATGGTACATAATCAATTATATGTATCGGATTAATTGATTAAACCAAACTTTTAAAATATATTCAATGTTACATAACACCACATTTTATGCATAATAGATTATAAGTATATATTAATTGTGTTTTAATATATATATATATAACCAAAATATTTATATATGTTTTAATATTATAATGAATATATATAACAAAAATAATAAAATAAAGTAATTTAAATTTTGATATTTAATGAATATATTTATTAAATGAATATATAAATTAATTATTTATTTATTTAAAAAATAAATAATTCATTTTATATATTCTTATTATTTTAAAATATTAATTTTATATACTAAAAATGTATAATAATTTTTCATTTTAGTTTGAAATTTTTAACTATATTTTAATTTTAAAAAGGTCTGTTTTACATTAAATTATTTTAAATAAATTCTTTGATAAATTATTATTTAAATGTATTAATATACAATTAAATTTATTCGACAATCATATACTTTTCATTCTCTTTTTTATTTCACTATTCATTTATGTTTTTATTGTTTTAACAGATTTATTGTAATAAGAATGGGGGAGCACAAATTTGATACGTCTCGATTTATGCATCTTTTAGTTGATTTTATGGAAAAAGAAAAAATGATTATAGATAATTTTTCTTTCACACATTCTTGTATGTAATTGTTCACAACATTATAAATACTTATGTTAATGACAATGAACTTCATTAAAGAAACTGGTAAAACAATTAACATTAGAGCATAATTCATTAGAATATGATACACTATCTTTAAGACAATAAGACAATTTTGATGAAATCCAGGAGGTTCTCCTATATATTTGATTACACACTTTATTTTGAAAAAACTCTATCAATGTCATTTAATTCGGCTTATATGAAACTCAATAGAATCATGATTGTGGTTATAATTTCTATAGTTTTTATCTCAATTTTTTTCTTAACTCTTCTCTAAATTCTTTCCAAGGATCTAAAATTTGTAATAAAAGTTCAGATCTTCTAAGGATTAAAATTTTAATTTACTTCCCCATTGAATTACATGTAAAAATTTATATTCATTATCATGTGTCAACACTAAATTTTGTCCCAATAAATCAAATTTTTAAAAAATATATATCTACAATTAAAAAAAATAATAAAAATAAAAATCCAAATAAAAAATTTTTCTTCAATAAAATTAAAATAACTAAAAAAGTGATACTTAAAACAAAAATAATAAAAAAAAAAGAGAAAAGAAAAAAAACTGAAAAAAATTAATATATAAGATCATAGAGAAAAATAGCCGATTTAAAACTACTCTTCCCCAATCATTCTTATTTCTATTTTTCCTTACTCTTAATTCCCTACAATCAGATTTTCTCTCTTAACTGGACTCGTAACTTCTCACACTTAAGTGCACTGACTCACAAATATATATAAATCACTCTCATGCACATCGAGGAGGGGGGATTTGGTTTCTCTCTTATGATCCTTTCCTTACATGCAAAGATAAAAAGAAGTGAAAAGAGAGAAAGAGAGGTGCAATTTACTCTGGTTATGACTATGGGAGAGTTTGACCTAAACAAAGACACAAATAGAGTAAAAGCGGTTGAAAGAATATAAGCTTCCTTCTGTCCCTGCCAGTTTCTTCTAGCTCCTTAACTCCTATTCACAAAGGAGAAAATGGAACTAGCAAACACAACATTCAACAGAAAAGGCTTCACAAACTTTTATTTGTTTGGTTTTGATGAAAGCTATGTTGTGCAGAAAGGAGACCCAGTTGATGAGATGCTCTTCATAATGTGTGGAAAGTTATTAACCATGACAACAAATGGTGGAAGAGCCGGTTTCTTCAACTCTGAGTATCTGAAAGTTGGTGACTTTTGTGAGGAAGAGCTTTGACATAGGCTTTGGATCCCCATTCCTCATCAACCTTCCCACCTCAACCAGAATCTTCCAAACTCTTTCAGAAGTGGAAGCCTTCGCCCTGAAAGCTGATTACTTGAAGTAAGCAACCACACCACATTTTCAGGTTTTACTTGCAACAATGGCGCACGTGGGCTGCATGTTTCATTCAAGTTGCATGGCAACGCTATAGTAAGAGCAAGCTTGAAGAATCTTTGGTTAAAGACAAGAATAGACAGCAAAATGTTTGGCTAAATTAGGTGGAAGCTCATCTAGCCTTTGTGCTACAATATATGCTTCAAGGTTTGCTGCTAATGCATTGACATTGCTACGCCGTAATGGTAGAGAGAAGGGTAAGGAGATGGCTTCAGAGAGAACCCCAAATGGAGCACTTGATGAAAGCTTTGTTAGAGCAAAAGAACGGACTTGTTGTAATGAGTTTAACATAATGAGGAATAATCAATCATAAATATTCCACAGGATCTTAGAATATATGATTCTCACATAATATAAGATAGTGAGAGAGACTTACCTTCATCCATGAGAGATCCAATCAATTTTACTTCGATCTCTTTCACTTCAATCTCCTTCTCTCAATCTATCTCTTAGTCACTTTTCTCTCTACACACTTTATTGATGGTATATTGTGTAGAACTCTCATACTGCAGAGACAAAACCCTATATCTTTATATAACCAATGTCCATCAAATTGGTTACCATCAGTTATTATAAAATAATAACCAATTTCCATTAATTTAGTTATTATCAATAATATTTGTAACGACTCCCATCAAGTTAGTTACCATCATATAATTATGAAATAAATAACTTCTCATAATTACCAATACGTCTTTTTATTTTATTAAATCACATACAAGCTCATAATGATATTTCACATGAGTCACATTATGGAATAATTTATTCATTTTCTAACATTCTCCCACTTAACTCATGTGATATCATAATACTTCATGATTTAATAAATCATAATGCGCATTAAAGGACCTTCAATAAATTGGTTCCATCATTCGTCATACTTAAAGATATAGGAATAATAAGAGTCATGGCGGTTACATGTCATTCAATCGACACATTTCCTTCCATGTACTACTGTATCGTCCTTCTCCTTAATATGACCTTATAATGAGAAGTCCATAATGGGTTCAAACATAATGTCATCTTTCATCATCAATAACATAATCTGTTTTCTACATCATAATCATAATTTGCATGCATATTCATAAAGTAGAAAACATATATTTCAGAAACTTGAACAATAATGAGCTCAGAGTGTTAAATAGTCATTAATAAACATTTAACATTCACTAGTACACATAATGCCCATATTCTTTACATGGCCAGTAAATACTTTGGGCGGTAACCCTTTTGTTAAAAGGTCAGCAATCATAAGCTCAGTGTTAACATGTTCTATCAACACTCTACGTTTCTGAACTTCTCCTTTAATGACAAAGTATTTCAATTCCATATGTTTAGCACTTTTGGAATACTTTTCATTTTTAGAAAAGAAGACTGTTGTGGAATTATCACAATAAATTTTCAGCGGCTTGGCAATACTGTCAACAACTCCAAGTCCTGAAATAAAATTCTGTAGCCAGTTAGCTTGAACTGTGGCCTCAAAGCATGCCACAAATTAGCTTTCATTGTGGACACAACAATGACTGACTGCTTCGCACTTTTTCATGAAATCGCTCCTCCGGCTAAAAGATACACATAGCCAGATGTAGACTTTCTAGTATCTATACAACCGGCAAAATCTAAATCAGTATATCCAATCACCTCAAGGTGATCAGACCTCTTATAAGTAAGCATGTGATTCTTTGTTCCCTGTAAGTATCTTAAGACTTTCTTTGCAACTTTCCAATGATCCAATCCTAGATTACTCTGGTATCTACCAAGCATACCAATTGCAAAACTAATATCTGGCCTCATACATATTTGAGCATACATCAAACTCCCAACAATAGACGCATAAGGAATATTCTCCATGTTTCCGTTCCAACTCATTCTTTAGACATTGCATGAGACTAAATTTATCTCCTTTCTGTATTGGAACGGGAGATGTTGAACATTTATCCATTATGAACCTCTCCAAAACTTTATTAATATATGCTTTCTGAGACAAACCCAACAATCCTTGTGATCTATCACAAAATATTTCTATTCCTATCACATAGTATGCCTCGCCCATATCTTTCATTTCAAAGCTATTAGAGAGAAACTTCTTAGTCTCACTTAATAGACCAAGATCATTAGTTGCAAGCAAGATATCATCAACAGACAGAATCAGAAATACAAACTCGCTCCCACTAACCTTCAAATATATACATCGATCAACAATGTTTTCTATAAATCCAAAGGACGTAATAGTATCATTGAACTTAAGATAACATTGCCTGGAAGCATGTTTAAGTCCATATATTGACTTCTTAAGTTTACACACTATGTGTTCCTTTCCTTCTTTAATGAACCTTACTAGTTGGTTCATATAAACATCCTCATCCAAATCCCATTAAGAAAAGCGGTTTTAACATACATTTGGTGCAACTCAAGATCATAATGAGCTACCAATGCCATGATGATTCTGAAAGAATCTTTCTTAGAAACAGGTGAAAATGTTTCCTTATAATCAATGTCATCCTTTTGAGTAAAACATTTGGCAACCAATCGAGCCTTGTAACGTTCGATATTTCCATGAGAGTCACGTTTAGTCTTAAAGACCCATTTACAACCAACTCTCTTACATCCTTCTGGCAATTCTACAAGATCCTATACACAATTTTGCGCCATTGACTTAAGCTCATCTTTCATGGCATCTAACCATTTATCAGAATTATCACTATTCATGGCTTCTGAAAATGAAACTGGATCATTATCAATACTTAAGTTATTTTCTGACTCTTGTAAATAAACCACATAATCATTCGAAATAGCAGATCTCTTTTCTCTTTGAGATCTTCTTAATACTATTTCTTGTGGTTGTTCTACTACAAGTTCATTGTTAACTTCGGGATCATTAATTTCTTCTTCTTGATCGTTGTGTGCTTTATCAACATGAGGAACAACAATTCTTGAAGTATAAGTACTAGTTAAAGGAACTTGTAGTCTAACTTCCTTAATCTCCACATTTCGTGAAGCTCACTCCCACTGGTTTCACCATTCTCAATGAACCAAGCATTTCCAATTTCAACAATCTGTGTGCTATGGGTAGGACAGTAAAATCTATACCCTTTTGACTTTTCTGGATAACCAATGAAATATCCATTGATTATTCTTGCATCCAATTTCTTTTCATGCGGATTATATATTCTAATTTCTGCCTGACAATCCCAAACATGCAGGTGTCTTAAACTGGGTTTCCTTCCTATCCATAATTCAAAAGGTGTCTTTTGAACTGCCTTACTAGGAACCCTGTTCAACAGATACATGACAGTTTTTAAAGCATACATCCATAACGATACGGGTAAAGATGAATTACTTAACATGCTCTTAACCATATCCATTAAGGTTTGATTACGCCTTTCTGACACACCATTTTGTTGTGGTGTACCAGGCATTGTGTATTGAGCACAAATACCACGTTTCTCAAGGAACTTAGCAAACGGACCAGGATGTTGACCACTTTCATCATATCTCCCATAATACTCACCACCTCTATCTAATCTGACAACTTTCACCTTTCTGTCTAATTGTCTTTCCACTTCATTTATATAAATTTCCAAGGCATTCACTGCTTGAGATTTATCATGTAGTAAATAAACATGTCCATAACGTGAAAAGTCATCCGTAAAGGTGATAAAGTACTTCTCTTTATTGAAAGAATTTACATCAAAAGGACCACATATATCAGTGTGTATAATTTCAAGAAGCTGACTACTTCTTGTGGCTCCTTTCTTTGTGTGTTTTGTTTGTTTGCCTTTAATACAATCCACACATACATTTAGATCAGTAAAATCTAAATTCAAAAGAATTTCATTCTTTACTAATCTTTCCATCATTTTTTTGGAAATATGTCCCAAACACTTATGCCACGAGTAAGTAGAACACTCATTCACTAAACCACGTTTAGTGCCAATATTATAATGCAGAGTCATAAGAGTTTCAGCATATAAATTATCAAGATTCAATTTATATAGACCATCAGAAAGTGTACCTAATCCAATCATACAAGTACTCTTATATAAACTGAAACAACCATTCCCGAACTTAAAAGAGTATCCAGTAACATCAAGTATAGACAAAGAAATTAAATTTCTTGAGATACTAGGTACATAAAAAGTATCCAACAAGTCTAAATAAAATCCAGTGTCAAGGATTAAACGATAAGTCCCGACAGCTTCCACTGGAACTTTCTCTCTATTCCCCATGAACACAAACTTTTCATTTGGTTTTATGGTCCGGGTTGAAAGGAATCCCTTTCTTTTCGAACCAAACTTTACGTTTCAAGCAATCCTTCTGGAAATGTCCTTTCTTCTTACAGAAACCACTGTCATTCCAAGGGACTTAAGTCTTGTTGCAATATTTGTCATCTCAATGACATGTTCATGCATAGTACAAGAACCATCAAATTTCATGGTGGTCAAAGTACTTATTAATGTCCCAGCAAGAGACTTATCAGCAGTTTGGGAGCGCTCTTCCAAAAATTTCATAAACTCTATTGCACTTTCAGTTTTGGGAAGAGTTGACTTAATATTATTTGCAATGCTCATTTGCATAAACATCAAACTAAGTTTGTTTGACCTTTCCCAGACTTTATAATGGGTTTTCTCCTCAGTGATGCTTGCATCAGTAATAGCAGCAGGCTTTTCAATATGAAAAACTGTATCAAGATCCAACACACCTAAGTGAAATTGGACTTGTTCACTCCAATCAGAGAAATTCAACACATTAAATACTGGAACAGACGTAGCTTGCAAATGTAAAGATACAGGAACAGATACTACAATTAACACATGCTTATCATTAATACTTTGAGTTATACATTAAACAAATTCCAACAACAAACAGACATTATATGCATACTAATGCTCTCCTTTGGGTGATACATTAATACGTAAAACATAATGATGCTATAATATTAACATTATTTGGTAAGACATATGCAGTAATTAACAAAACTCATTATCTTTGGATATATAAGTAAAACCAATAATGCATATTCACTACCAACAATCATGTCCATTAAGTACAAGAACAACTAATCAACCTTTGGGTGATCCATAAATGCCTTATAATAATGAACTTCAATTAACCCATATAAATCAATTATCTATAATTTAGCATCCATTCTATGGGTAATTGAAATAAAAAAAAATTATCATTAATTGGGAATTACAATAAAACATAAAGATTTGATCACTTTGGTGATTACAAATCTATCATACAAATAATTACAATAAATAAAATTATCAATAATTTGGAATTAAAATAAAACTTAAATATTTGATCACTTTGGTGATTACAAATCCATCATAGAATTAATTCCAATAATTATTAATTTAGAATTAATAAAAAACATAAAGATTCAATCATTACAAATCTATCATACAATTAATTCTAACAAATCAATTAACTCATAAATTAATTATCATTAATGCAGCGGAAAATAATCATGAAAAACATATCATTATATCCACTTTTAAAACCCCAAAGGAAAAAACCATACGCCATGTCGCAGTGGCTGTTATAATTTCGTTAGAGGTGCAAGCAATTGATTCACGTAAAGTGGTGCTGCAACTTGATACTTGATCCATGAGTAATTAAATGGATAATAATATTACAAAATTAAATCAAGGCACACACTATGCAATCTTTTGCCACGCGCGGAAAACAAAATTGGCAATTGTTATGCAATCTTTGCCATGCACGGAAAACAAAATTGACAATTGTTATGCATTAATGGCTCCGAATTCATGTAAGGTGCATACAATTAGTGGGTTCCATGATAAACATGTTAAAATTCAATCAATAAACTCATGTAGATTTAGTACCAATTCATACTTCTTACGGTGCCCAAATTATCCTTGATTAAAATCAATTTAAGTTTCAAGAAATTTGCAAAATCACATGCGGCACATAAAATAAGACAGAAAAAAGCATATGTTTATTATGGGATTCAAAAAAATCAGTATGCGCCCATTCATTCATAAATCCCTAATTTAATTTTAGGGTTTATTAAAAAAAATTGAGAAAAACCATAATGGAGAATCATAAATTCAACCAACCATGTGCTCTAATACCACATGTAATGAGTTTAACATAATGAGGAATAATCAATCACAAATATTCCACAGGATCTTAGAATATATGATTCTCACATAATATAGGATAGTGAGAGAGACTTACCTTCATCCATGAGAGATCCAATCAATTGTACTTCAATCTCTTTCACTTCAATCTCCTTCTCTCAATCTATCTCTTTCAGTCACTTTTCTCTCTACACACTTTATTGATGGTATATTGTGTAGAACTCTCATACTATAGAGACAGAACCCTATATCTTTATATAACCAATGTCCATCAAATTGATTACCATCAGTTATTATAAAATAATAATCAATTTCATTAATTTGGTTATTATCAATAATATTTGTAACTGACCACTATCAAGTTAGTTACCATCATATAATTATGAAATAAATAACTTCTCATAATTACCAATATGTCCTTTTATTTTATTAAATCATATACAGGCTCATAATGATATTTCACATGAGTCACATTATGGAATAATTTATTTATTTTCTAACACTTGCTCGACAAATTTTTTCTATGGAGCGGTAAAGGGCTGTTGAACGATTGTTTGGTGCTGGTGGTGTTAATGCCTTTTCGGAGTTTCATGGAACTAAGGATGTTAGTGGAATTGCTTCCGAGGATGAGCTAAGGGCTGATTCGGCTTATCTTTCACATACTCTAATGTGAATTTGAATCCTAGGCTACCACCTCATTCACTCTTAAAGGAGGATTGGAGGTTTCAGCAAAGACTTGAAGGTGGTGTGTCAATTTTGGGCAGAATTGGAGATGGCAGGAAAGTGAATAAGGCTGACGATACTCGTGGTAGATCGTTCTTTTCTACTCCACCTTGTTTTAACATGAGGAGATGATGAGAAGAAGAGGAAGTTAAAGAAGTGCTAATGTTGGAGGGTGCAAATCCAATATTGGTGGGCACACACTTGGAATTTTGTATGCACCGTATAGGGGCACCATACGAAGGAGCAAATGAATACATATCCATTTGAAAGATTTAGAATGGTGGGAAGAAGGAAGAATGTCATCACTTTCTTTCAAACTCAATAGTTTCACCTAAAGCATGTGCATTAAACTCAACAATTTCACTTAAAGTCTGGACGTTAAACCCAACAATCTCACCTAAAGTCTGGGGGTTAAACCCAACAATCTCACCCAAAGTCTGGGCATTAAACCCAACACTGTCACCCGAAGCTTGGGAATTAGACCCAGTAGTGTCACCCAAAGCCTAAGTGTTAAACCCAGCATTTTTACCAAAGTCTGGACGTTAAACCCAACAACTTCACCAAAGCCTGGAGTTTAAACCCAACAAAAAAAAAACTGGAGTTTAAACCAATCAACTCTGTTATTTGCACAATCTATTTTCATATATGAAAATTTTCAAAATTAATATCAATAGAACAAACAAGTTTTTATTTAGAACTACATGATCCCTGATTTTTCATTATGAATGGAAATACATAGGAACAAGGTCAATCCTTGTTAGGTCCCAAAAAAATTTTTATTTGTTTTATTTACACTTTTATTTTTATTTTTTTGAAAAAATAAACATTCTAAAAAACCACATTTATTTCACTCATTCAATTAAAGGTATCGTCTTAGGATGAGCGTTGTAAGATACTAATACTTTCCCTACATGTAACCGACTCCCGGACCCTAATATGGTTTTGTAGACCATTTTCTTTTCCATGGTTTTTCCATAATTTTCCATAATAAATTATGGTTGCGACTCCTCTCTTTGAACATATTTGTTATTTTTCTTCTTCGTCCCCGTCGTGACCTCGATTGCAAAAATTTGAAATTAAAAAAAAAAATATTAATTTCATATTAGTGATTTCGATATTCTTTTAATATTTAATTCTAAAATTGTAATAAAATTTTCAAATATTGTTCACAATTCTTAAAATTATTGGTAAGAAGATTCAAAGTAGACAAGAAATGAATATTTTATTAATTTAAGTTTAAAGGTTATATATATTATAAAATTAATTTATTTTTTATTTATTTAAAAATTATATCTCTTTAAACTTTTTTTTCTTTTATTTTTCTTTTAAAGTTTAGAAAATGTATTCATCATTTTTAAGATACAACTTGTCTTAAAACATTTTTGTTTGCATTATGAGTAACCATTTAAATTTTCAATCACAATAAAATTTTATTTTTCCTCAAAGATAATAATATTTTTGTTTCATTTTACATGCATGACATTGAATTTGTCATTACATATGATATCTTATTAGGAATGACGAGAGTTATATGATTTGGGAAGATGAAATTTTTGAAAGTCCAGGTTCTTATTCGTGTATTTAGTTTTTGAATTACATTATCAAGACTTCTTTGACAAATGAATGTTATGAAAGTTTGTTATGGAAGTTAAATATTGTCATATTGAAATTATATGGATGAGATTGATCTGTACAAATGATTATATTGTTTAAATACTTGTCCTGATATGTTAATGATTGAGATATATGTTTTATACCATTCTAATAGTATGGTATGATTGTACCGAATGAATACAAATTGAGATATGTGATGATTGGATTATGTCAACACCAGATTTTGTCCGGGTAAATACAATTTAAAAAAAATATTGTTTCTACAATTAAAAGAATAAAAATAAATAAGAGATGAAGAAAAATTGTGTCAAAGTATCTCATTATGGGTGCACTCTTTTGTACAAGGCTCAGGTGGAAACTGATCCTTTGGCTGATGTGCCCAAGAAGGAGGAGAGATCTCATTCCGCACTCATCTTCCCCACCATGTTCTTCTGCACCTGTCCAGCGTGTCAATCAAGCCAACTCCTCACCATGCCACCACCTCATCAGCTGCCGCTACCACCATACATAGCCTCCAAAACCCTAAATTGTGCCATGCACCATCGCTCCTCCTAACCGGTTCTGTCGAAGAGACCATCAGGTTTGAACACTCCGACGACCTCTGTTTGGATCATGCTAACGCTGTCCACTGTCTCGGCATCGCCTCCGTCACCACTCTCGAGGCCCCTCCTTCCGAAGCTTGGAAAAGCGCTTCGACCCTAAATGGCCACCCAGGCACAAGGGAAGCCGTTTTCTTGGTTAGCAACATCGCACACCCAACAATGGAAAACGATGTCGAAAACAAACTCAATAATCACACAATACAAGATGAAGTTAAAGACGAAGATGATGATGAAGAAGAAGAAGAAGAAGAAGTTTGGCTTTCTTCAGATTTTGAAATCGGTGATGTGTTGGATTCGAAGGAGGAAGATGAAGGCTCCTCCTTTTCCCTTATGTCATGGAACCTCCATGCTCAAAAGGATATTCTTTAACAATACCAGTTCTAAATGGCTAACAACAAATAAAAGAAGCCACAAAACAAGCTAGAGAAGCAGCATTTCTAAAGGCGATGAAATTGGTGAGGTGACATTTTTTGAACTTTTTGGAAACAATTGAGCTCAGTTGATGTCTCTTTTTATGAGTTATGATGGTCATGTTCATAGACACATTGCAACCCCCTTTCTACGAACATATGGTAGGGAGTCTCTCTTCCAACTTTGCTGATATTTTCATCATTGGGAAAAGAATTGAGCTTGGACTAATAAATGGGAGAATTGCACATCGCTCGTCTGTAGTTGCAAATCCATAAAAGCATGGATTCAATTCTAAAAGAAAAGAAGGAGAAGTTCAACAAGTTCCAAAATAAGGAGATGTCCAACAAGTTCCAAATTGTCTTAAAGATTGTATACCACACTGTGATAAAGAGAAAAGAAGAAGTTAATAGAGAGGGCTGCAAATAACAATTTTATTTTCCTTTATGACACACCCTTAACGGGTTAGGCTTCAATCCAACTGATTTATTTCCGTTGTACAAGGTCACAACTATTTTTATTTTTATTTTTCTAAATGAAACCCTAATGGATTGGGCTTCGTTCAATTATTTTTTATTTTTCTGCAGTTTATTTTAAAATGGACCCAAATTTTCATTTTTGTCTCTTTTTTTTTTTTTTTTTTTTTTTTTTTTTTTTTTTGCATTTTTTTTTTATTTTGTTCTTTTTTTTTTTTTTTTTTTTTTTTTTTTTTTTTTTTGTTTTTTTCCTTCCTATTTTAAATGACAAACTGAACATATTTCTAAAAAATTATAAAACTAAATAATATTTTTCTTCTTTCTAATTTTTTTTAATTTTCTTTTTTCCCCTTTTTATATTATAATATATATATATATATATATATATATATATTTCTTTTTGCAGCAAATTTTACTTTCTCGAATGGAATTGGGTGTTGATACAGAAAGTTACAGTTGAATCAAAATATTACAATTCACAAAACACTAAGCAACACTTGAATCAACACGAGTTCAAGATTTAAGTTGTAGAAAACTCTCTGATTTTCAATAAAGATGAAATAGTGAGCAAATGGTAAAAAAAAAATAGATGTGAGAGTTAGAGTTTGTATCCCCTACCCTATGTGCAAAAATGTGGTGAAAGACATAATCGTCCACATATGTTAATGGTAATGGACTTCCTTAAGTGACAATTGTTAATACAATTATAAATAAGATTTGAGAATAATTTATCATAGTGTGGTATACAACCTTAAAGACGAGTTTGGATTAATCCAGTAGGTTCTCCTGCACATTTGATTATGCACTTCGCTTTGCAGAAAGCTCTACCAATGCTATTAAATTCAGCTTGTGTAGAACTCAAGAGAACCATGATCGTGATTATAACTCCAATAGCTTTTATTACAGATTTTTCCATAGCTCTTCTCTCGATTCTTTACAAGGATCTAAACTTTGTAAGAAAAGGAAAGATCTTCTAAGGATTGATGTTTCAATTTACTTACCTATTCAATTACATGTACAAATTTATATTCATTGTTATGGAAGTGAAGACAATTGTTTTGTTAACTTAAATTGGTGTAATAAATATTTAGATTAAAACAAACCAACAAGAATTTAATGTAATTAGAACTCATTAAATGCATTTATTAGAATTCATTAATTGCATTTATTAATAGGACAATTTCTTTGTTAACTTAAATTGGTGTAATGAATACTTAGATTAAAACAAACCACCAAGAATTTAATGTAATTAGAACTCATTAAATGCATTTATTAGAATTCATTACTTGTATTTATTTATTAATAGAAAAATTGTTTTGTTAAATTGGTGTAATTGAATACTTAGATTAAAAGACAAGAAGAATTTAATGTAATTAGAACTCATGAAATGCATTTATTAGAATTCATTAATTGCATTTATTAATAGGACAATTGTTTTGCTAACTGAAATTAGTGTAATGAATACTTAGATTAAAATAGACCACCAAAAAAACATAATGTAATTTGAACTCGTTAAATACATTTATTAGAATTCATTAATTGTATTTATTAATAGTATGATAGCTTTGTTAACTTAAATGGGTGTAATGAATATTTACCACCTTTTTACCCCATTAACACATTTTTACTTTTTATTTACCTCAATGACACCCTATATTTTTTATTTTTCTCAAGCACCCTTTATATTTTAATTTCTGAAATAGCACTCTTTTGTTTTCTTTTTTATTTTATATTTTTTTTATATTGAAAACTCTTTTGTTGACTTTTTTACTTAACTAACACTTTTTTATTTTGCATTTCTTTTAAAAAATCTCTATATTCTTCAATTCTTGAAATAACACTCTTTCTTTCTTTTTTATTTTTTCTACAGTGAATTAACACTCTTCTATCTTTTAAACTTTTCTTTTTATTTTTTTTATACAATCAGTACATTAATTTTTTCTTTTTTTATTTCTTTTTCTATGATTTTTTGATTCTATTTTATTATAATAATTTATTGGTTGTATATTTGTATTAAAATTGACATTGGAAAAAAAAATTATAATAAATTATAAAATTGTTATTTGAATTAAAATTTGTATTTTTCATTTGTTAAAAATATATCTAAATAATTAATAACAAAAATAAAATAAAATTGTTGAAATATTTTTGTAAATAAATATTAATTAAATGGTTTAAAGTTTTAAATAAAATTTAATTTATTTGTGAATTACTTTTAAATGTTATGTTTATTACTTAAAAATTGTTAATTACTAAAATGATGCAATACACGTTGAACATAAAGACGAAAATAAATAAATGACAATCATATATTCACTAAATAGTTTAGTTAATGATACATGAAATACTTTGTATGAAATGAAACATAAATTTTATCTTTATCAAAACTCAAATTTGATCTTTATCAAAAAATTCATTACATCTTTATCAAAAATCAAATTTTATCTTTATAAAAAAAATCAAATGATATTTTTAATAAAATATCAAATTTTATCTTTATCAAAAACCAAATTCTATCTTTATCAAAAATCAAAATTTATCTTTATCAAAAATCAAATTTTATCTTTATCAAAATCTTATTTGATTTTTGCCATTAATTATTTAGATATTTTTTTAACAAACTAAAAGTACAAATTTTAATTCAAATAACAATTTTATAATTTCTTATAATTTTAATATAAAAATACAATCACAAGATTATTATAATTTATTTTAATATAATTTATTATGTCAAATTTAAATTTATTATAAAATATAAAATAAAATAATTTATCATTTTTCCTATTATAATTAATTAGTTAAAACTCCTATAAAATATTTCATTTTATTTTCTTTGTATTATTTTTAAAAATTTTAATTTAATTATTTTTATATTATTTTTTTCTTAATTTTAATAAACTAATAATCACAATTTTTAATAATTATTATAGAAAACAAAGAGTGTTATTTCAGGAATTAAAGAATAAAGAGTATTATTGAAAGAATTAAAAAATAAAGAGTGCTATTGAGAGAAATCAAAAAAATAAAAAGATGTTAGTGACATAAAAAAGTTGAATATTTAGATCAAAACACACCCGCAAGAATTTAATGTAATTATAACTCATTAAATGCATTAATTAATTGCATTTCTTAATAAGATAAACAAAACAAATTTGAAAAGTAAGATGAAATTAAATGTGATAAAAATATATGACACATAACAATATATTGATCTAAATAATTATAGTGACAATCAAATATATTCACATATATTAAAATAATTAAACTTTTTTTTTTATTTCTCTTTAGAACTAATTTTAAGTTTTTTATTTGAAATTAAAACAAAATTAAATAATAATTTCAAATTAATGATTTCAATTTTCTTTTAATATTTAATTCTAAAAATGTAATAAAATTTCAAATACTTTTCTACAATTCTTAAAATTATTAAGTGATTCAAAATAGATGAGAAATGACTATTTTGATTCATTTAAGTTTAAAAGTTAAATATATTATAAAATTAATTTATTTTTTATTTGTTTAAAAATTGTATCTCTTTAAACTTATTTTGTTTTATTTTTCTTTAATATTTTAGAAAATGTATTCATCATTTTTAAGATACAACATGTCTTAAAACATTTTAGTTTGCGAGTAACCATTTAAATTTTCAAACACAATAAATTTTTTTTCTTAAAGATAATGATATTTTTGTTTCATTTTACATACATGACATTGAATTTTTCATTACATATGTCATCTTATTGGGAATGATGAGAGTTATATGATTGGAAAGATGAATTTTTGAAAGTCCAGGTTCTTAATAGTGTATTTGATTTTTGAATTTCATTGTCAAGACTTCTTTAACAAATGAATGTTATGAAAGTTTGTTATGAAAGCTAAATATTGTCATATTGAAATTATATTGATGAGATAGATATGTACAAATGATTATATTGTTTAAATAATTGTCTTGATATGTTAATCATTGAGATATACGTTTTATATTCATTCTAATGGTAAGATATGATTGTACCGAATGAATACAAATTGAGATATGTGATGATTGAATTATGTCAACACCCAATTGTTGGAGCTAGTGAAGAACCTCCTAAAGTGGTGATTTGATGAAGAAATTACTTGAAGACACTAGATTCTAGATTTGGGTTGGTTCTTACTTGGATTAGGTCTCTCATGTATTTGTTTGTGTCAATCTATCAATTGCTTGCATTGCTCTTACTCAAATATAAGTGAAAAAATCATTTTCAATTTCATTTTAAAAAGATAAGTTCTACAGAGAAAATTCAACATGTTAAATTTCAAAAACAACCTGTTAAATTTTTTAACAGTTTTGGGCTGGCACGTTTTTAAAGCCCAGCAGCAGCGCACATTTTTAGTATGTTTTTCGATGTCAATTAGGTTTTCACTCATTTTCAAAAGATTTTGAGAGAGTTTCTTGGAGAAAAAACCTACAGTGAGAACGAATCACAATTTTTTTCAAAACCCATCATGATTTCTCATATTTGAAGAAGAGCAAAGCTTGCATTTGATTGCTTAGTGTAGCAACTGCATTCTTGAGAAGATGAGTGTTCTTCTTTGGTCCCTTTTCTGATTGTATTGTGTTCTTGATTAGTTTCTTGGTTGGGTAGTGTTTAATAGGTGTGTTTAAGCATTGCAATTGGGGGAAAGTTGTAATTGAATTGTTGTATTGTGTTGTTTGCATTCAAAACCGCAGTGGTTTACTACATTTGTGGGTGTGCATCTTGTGTGGTGGGGAGCTGCACAAGGAGTAGAAGACCATCTTGTAGGGTTCAAGCTTGGGTCTTGAGTGGGTTTTGATTGTAAATATTGATTGAATTAGTCGAAATCCTTGCAAGGTTTTGCAAGAAACTTGACGTAACCCAAGTGAGTTGGGTGAACCAGTATAAAAATAACTGTGTGATCTTCTTGTTCCCTAACTTTTACAATTTTTGAAATGCATTTGTGCAAATTTCAGTTTTGCTACCAAGAACAACCTGTTAAAACTGAAAAACAACCTGTTGAATTTTGGACAAATTTACAATACTAATTCTAGTTGTGTTTTAATTGATTAAAAGTTATTCTGTTGTGATAAATTTCAGTATCTTACAGCACAATTAGTCTTGTTTTTTAATTGGTTTGTCTTGGCAAGTTGAATTTATTGAATTTGTTTGATAACCTGCTGAGATTTTCTTAGATTGATTTAGGTGTTACTGCTAGCAAAAATAAGTGTATTGTTTGTTGCATTCTTAAGTTTTGACTGTTGCTGCCTAACTGTTTTGATAATCTGGTTACATATATATTCATTCATATTTGATTAACCATTGCTTGATCACATTATTTTAAGTTGTGGTATTTTTGACTTTTGCAACAATTCTTCTTTGATCCTTTTGTTGTATTTTGCAAGTGTGGTTGTATAAAGTAACATTGTCTCAATAAATTTTTGACAATGAGTTTTTGTACCATATCATTTTTTAACATGCATCACATCACATAATAAAATGACTAAAATGCCCTTATGTGATTATAATTCAGTGGCTTCCAGATTTAGAATTTTGGATCCAATTTTCAGAAAACATTTTTCAAAACGTAAATTTTAAATTCTGAAGTATATTTTCATAATTAATTGTTTGGAAGGTAAATTTTACATTCTGAAAAATATATTCCATAAAACATCTTCTGAAATGTAAAATTTACAGTTTAGAGAAAACATAGTCAAAAAAACATCCACTCCATGGATTTGAAATAAAATGTTAAGGCCATTTTTTATATTTCCAAAATTGAATGGTGTTGAAAGTAATTGTCTATTTTTTTTTTAAGTTTGATTTATTGGTGTAGGTTCACGTGAGAAGAAGATGACTTTTATACTTATATTGGACATATGTATTTCATCCCTTCTTTTGAAATTGTTACAAAATGAACACAGCTTCGATTTTAAAGCATTGAAGATTAAAATTTTCCCAGAATTAAATACTTTTGTAAACTATTCATGTCTTGATATTATCAAAATCCATTTTTAGAGTTCTGTCTCAAGAGTGAGTCTAATTGCTTAGATATCATCCCAAAGTAATTTGAGTCTAACATTTTAACTATCAATTTGGTTGGGGTTTATTTAGTAGTTTGGTGGTGTTATAGTAGGCCCAATATCCAAGCCAAATTTGGCATATGGGCAACATTATTTATGACCAAGAATTCATGACTTTTTTTCTGCAATTGCTTTCTGCACCTTCTCATTCGCTTTCGGAATTGGTATTCCGGAATGAATATTAAAGGTGTAAAAATGACTTTCGAAATGAATTTTGGAAATGGAAAAACAGTTTTGGAAAACATTTTTCAAAATTTAAAAATAACTTCTCCAAAATGTTCTCGAAATGAAAAATTGACTTCTGAAAAACCTTTTCAAGAATTCAAATTTACATTCCAAAAATGCATTCAGGAAAAGATCAAAATTTTGAAAAAAGAAATATGCTTCCAGAAAACATTTTTTGAATTTCTTCCAAAAAAAAAAACATTTTTCAATTTTTTTCCGAAAAATGATTTCAGGAATTGAAAAAAAAAAACATGGCACTCCAGTCACACTTCTGTTCACAGCCACAGCCACAACAAATATATGAAACAAATCTTCATAACACGCGTACATTCAAATCAAAACCACCTTTATGAAATCCAACAAACTCCTAAAATCATCTACACATTCAAATCAAAAGAATACTTCACCAAAATTTTCTATCACAGATCAAAAGACTTATCTCTACAAACCCAAAGAAATGCATCATTTCTCGCCGCTCCTTATTACACGTCCGCAACACCTCTTCCAATATGCATCCAAAACCTCGCCTTTTCCCTTTTGTCTTCACTCACAAGGATTCCACCATCCATGTCCATTTTGATGTGGTGCATGTTAAGAACTAAAACAATATTATGAAAGCAAGAACTTCAACAGACTGGAGGAATGACTTGCATTACTATTGAATGAGATGCGGAAGCTACTTATAGCTTTACAGACTAAAAGAAAATAAACTACTCTTCTA